>Ga0233336_1000085_pt1 | contig 15763 bp, 13 predicted proteins | sample GEONDECOMP225_FD_183636 | JGI IMG/M metagenome (GOLD analysis project Ga0233336, IMG submission 183636) | Leaf litter microbial communities from Shasta-Trinity National Forest, California, United States - GEON-DECOMP-225 | ecosystem: Environmental > Terrestrial > Plant litter > Unclassified...
TATTCAAGATATCTTGCTCTACCATTAAGCTAAAGTGTGTTTATGGCAAACCCAGATATTAAAAATATCTGGATTTGCCATATCTTGTCTATTAAACCATAAATTAAATTATTTTGGTTTAAATAATACCAAAGCTATTATTTTATACAGTGAAGCTCTAAAGAAGAAATAGGGCTTTAATCTCACAGCAAGAAAAAAGAGAGTTTTATACCTTTTTTTCTTGACTTTTTTACATAAAAAAAAAAGAAAAGGTTAATTAGGTATAGCAAGAATTTCATTATAAAATTGAGGATTTAAACGTCTAACATTCGCATTATGCATCTGTATATTTAATACACAATCGTCATAATTAGACATACTCATAGTGGAACGAGATCTATTTAACTTAATTCAAGATAGTACCGCATCTCAACGTTGTAGTATTGTATATTCAGTGTGTCCAGGGTCAAACCCTCGAGCCCTACACTCCTCAAGATAAATAAGACCTTTATTAAATCCTATCTCCTCCATAAGACGTTCCCTATTAGTAACGCTATCTCGAGATCGATTAAGGAATCTTTCCCCAGATCTGGCTAACTGATCTTCATCTTGCTCTACGTTAACCTTTCACTTACTGATAAAAGTGTTACCTTGTCTATCTACTTTATAATTAACCTCATCATTGGGACTAATTATAAGGCCACCTAGGAGAGTAGCGGGAGGAGAAGACCTTGAAGGGCGAACAGGAGAGGATGGACTTGAATAATTGGATGATATAGCAGCCGAACCACCTGAAGAAGAAGAGGAAGGACGTGGAGAGGAGGGAGATGGTAAATCTAAATTTGGAGATTGACTAGCCAATAAAGGTTTACGTAATAATTCATATAGACTCAAGGGTTCTATATTAAAATATTAAAATGTTCTTTCCACACTCTTCTGTGGGATGAAAAAAGGAGGGGTACTTCTTTAGAAGTAGCTGGTACTTCAAAAGCAGCTGGTATTTATTCAGAAGCAGCTGGTATTTATTCAGAAGCAGCTGGTACTTCTTCAGAAGCAGCTGGTACTTCTGAAGCAGCAGGTATTTCAGTTATTTTATTAGCTAATTCCTCATGAACCTCCTTGATTACAGCCTTTATTGTTTTGACGATAAGATTTATATCATCTTCTGTGACGATGTATGGAGGTGAAATAATAATATGGTCTCCACGGACACCATCTGCGCTACCAGTACCAGGATAGACTGTCATATTATATTTGGGTGATATAGACAAGGCTGAGATTTTTTGAGCTACGCCTAGTTGAGGGTCAAAAGGTTCTTTAGTAATTTTATCTTTAACAAATTCTATTCCCCAGAAAAGACCCCGTCCTCTAATATCTCCAACATAAGGGTGATCGCTCAGCTCAGCTTTCAGACATTTTTCCAAATACGCACCCTGTTTGGAGACATTTTCCAATAAATTATTTTCTATAATAATTCGTAGAACTTCTAATGCAGCAGCGGCTTGTACAGGCATTGCTTGGTAGGTTTGTCCGTGAATGAATTCACCACCACCTTCTTTCAAGGCATTGATAACTTTTTCTGAAGCTAACACAGCCCCTATTGGTTGGTATCCCCCACCCAAAGCTTTAGCAATTATTTGGATGTCAGGTACAACACCCTCTAGCTGCCAAGCATGTAAAGTACCCGTCCGACCCACTCCACACATGACTTCGTCTAGAATAAACAAAGCTCCGTATTTATCGCAAACATCTTTCATAGCTTTGAGATAACCTGGAACACTTGGAACACACCCAATAGCGGCACCGACAACTGGCTCAAGAATGACGCCGATCACCGTTTCCGGCCCTAACTCTTGGAATTTAGCGTCAAGTTCCGCAGCTTTACGAGCAACGAAGGCAAGATCGGTTTCACCTTCTAACTGTTGACGGTAAGCATTACATGAAGATATGTGGTGAACATTTTCCATTAGGAATGGTGTGTAAGGTGCTCTACGGGCAAGATGTCCTGAGATACTCAAAGCACCGATCGTGTTCCCATGATAAGAACCTTCTCGAGCTATGAAATTAACACGAGGAGTTTGCTTATCACCTTCATAAAAATATTGACGCGATAACTTTATAGTTGCTTCCATTGCTTCAGATCCCGATCCGGTCAAGTACACTCTAGCCATTAGGTTATTAGTACCTTTTATTAGCTCATTACACAATGCCTCGGAAACAGGATTACTTCAGAAAGTAGATGCCACGTAAGGAGTACCTGTATTTAATAGCTCAATAATAGCACTAATAACTTTTTTGTTACCATAGCCCAGACAAGATACAGCAGCTCCAGAAGATGCATCTAATATCCTTCTACCATCTTGGGTGAAAAGATAAAGGCCATCACCACCAATTACCATTTCGTACACTTTATTTAAATGACGCCCAAGGGATACTGATCTAGTCATATTATCGGGGTTGTTATAAATACTACTAATAAATTCTCGATTATTGTTTTTATTAATACTCTCTATATTATTAGTATCCATATTATTTTTTATATTAGATATACTAAGATCCTTTTTTAATTTACTTATATAATATATATCCAATTGTCTAATGATATGTGGTTTAATACAAAGATCGAAAATAACAACAGAAGTAAATAAAGATAGTAATTGTAATATACTATAGTTCATTTTACTTATGCTATAATCCGGATAATGAAACACAAAAGGTGATAATTGTGTTTCTTTAATGCATTTAAGTGTTTGAGAAAAAATATGCATTAAATATAGACTAGGAAAAATTATGGTTAACCGAGTATATAATAGCATGCATCAACTAAACTCTAAACTACTTAAGTCACTATAGTTTAAAAACACCGAAGATACTATAAAAAGAATTAAAATAAAGATAATCATAAAACTAAGAAGTTTACCTATAGAAAGTAATATAGCTTTTTTATTTTCTAGTATTATTTTTAATTTATTAGGACTTTTTAATCATTTAACCATAATTTTATAGATTAAGGCAAAATTATTTTGTTTATTATTAGGAGTAAGCAATAAAAGAGAAAAACCTAGAATTGAAGCTAACCCAAAAATAAAAAAAAATAAACTTATAACATCTGCATTTGAGAATTTAAATAGTCTCAAAGCCGCGGGTAAATAAAAACAAATAACCATAATAAACCAAAATAAACCTAATATAGTATCCCCATATTTATTACATAATTTATGTAAATAACCTAAAAAAGGGTTAGCCAAGGAAAGATGTTTAGTAATTAAGGCCAAAAGATTACTTTCTAGGGGTTTAATATTAAATATCTGAGTTTTTACTCGTTAGAAGATGGTTGTTTTCAACGGATATAACCTTTGCTTTACCTACTAGAGAAAGTAAAGCTAATAATATTAATAAAAGTAAACTATTATCTATTAAAGATAAGTAAGGGATTAGTATATAGAATATAAGACCAACTAAGATATATAAGGCATAACTTGTAATTACACCTGTATCTAAGCTAGCTATATTTCTACTTAAACTAACTAAACCTTTTTCTAATCCAAAAGGTCCTAATAATTCAACACTTCCTTTATCTAAAACTTTTGTAGTTTGACCTCCTAGTTTAAGCACATAGTTTGTAATATATTTGTTATAGAACATTTCTATTAAGAAACGTTGGTTAAAGAATCCAAATATATTATAACCTAATCTAGAGAATTTGAAATTAATAAGTACTTTAGGTAAAAATTCGGATAGAACTATAGCTATAACACTAAGTGAAATTGTAAAAAATAAGGGTAATAATTTAAATAAAGTAGGCACTGCAAACTCTGTGTCTAGCATAATTTCATGTGTAGGATGAATAAATATACTATTATCTGCAAAGAATCCTGAACCTAATCCAATAAATAAATCTTTAGTGATATAACCAAAGAATATAGAGAAAACCGCTAATACCATAAGAGGTAAACTCATGAAAATATCTCCTTCATGAGCATGTTTATAGTTAACTATAGGTCCATTAGGATTAGTTAAGAAAGTTAAATATAAAACTTTAACTGAGTATAAAGTAGTAAACATAGCACCAATAGTAGCTATAAAGTAAACAACTGTACTACTAAAGTAGAATTGCCCGTATGCAGATTCTAATATAAAATCTTTACTATAGAATCCAGTCATAAAAGGGAAAGCTACTAAACTAAGACTTGCTATTAACATAACAGAGTAAGTTAAAGGCAAGAATGGTTTTAATCCACCGTATTTTCTAAAATCTTGGTTATCTGCTACTGCGTGAATTACAGCACCTGCACCTAAGAATAGTAATGCTTTATAGACCAAAAAAAAAAGTTTAAACTTAAGCTACCTAAAAGCTAAAGCTAACACAAGAAAAAGGCAAAATAATAAAAATATTAATTAGGGGATTAATCTTAAGAATTATTGGGTAAATTCTTAAGTTCTTTTGGGGTTAAATTATACGTTGAATGTTTTTCAGCCACAGCGTCGGGGTAGTGTTTAATAAAAATATCCTTATCTATAAACCGAAATCCGGTACTTGTAACAGTATTGTTAACTCTATTTCTTCTAACCGTACCTCGATCTCCAGCTTGAGAATTATTTAGATAGTATGTAGCCACACCTGTTAGTGTGTTTACAGCAAAAAAACCAGAAGCTGTTTTAGCTAAACCAGGTAAATAATCAGGATGTTTACAAAAATAAAATTTACCTAATTCAGTCGGTATACCTCCTGGTTTACGGACATTGAAATATTTACCTACCCGGTTATCGTTAAACTGATGTTGCTTTGTCGCAGTCAGGTTATCATACTCTTTTAAGCTACTAGGGTTTAAGGCTTTTCACAGTTCACGTTGGCTAGAGAAAGTAGAAAAATCTTCTAAAGTATCTACAGATATGACATGTATTTTACCTGGAATTAAATCGTATAATGTTCTGTTTTTAAGTTCAACTAAAGGATAAAGCTTTTTAACAGATAATTGAGAACTAATATTTTCAGTCCTAAAAGGTGTACCTTTTTCTTTTAAATATACTGTAATGATTTCTCCGTCATTATCTGCAACACTTACTCCTTCATGTCAATTCATGTTATTTCTAACCGTACCTACAGATATGTTTAAGATGTTAGCTAAAGAATTATAAGAACTAGACTCAGCTAGCAACATAGTCACATCTTTATCATACCAGGCTTGATATTTACGAATATTAGCTAAACTTAGCCCCATATCAGCAGGTTTAAATGAAAAATTGTAGAATATTATATCTTTACTATCGCTCTTACCATTTAAGTATGGTTTATAATTTGTGTACATACTTTGCTCTAACAATCTAATAGAATATTGTGCAAAACCTTGTAATAAATTAGTACCACCTACACTTAAAGGACTATCATAATTAAGATTATATCATTCTTGTACAATATTGTTAAATGTGATAATGGGTGCTCAACGTATAGGTGCAATACCACCATTGTTCAAAACCCATTGATGGAAAAATGTTTGAGGACGATGTCCCTTTAGACTAGACATGTGTTCATTTAGCCGGTTTCGGCAAGACAAAGCAGAACCTATACTACAATAACCCAAATCAACATGTTTAAAACAGTAAATACCAGTACAATCTCCATCTATTACTTTTTGTTTACCTATAGGTAAAGAATAAACACAGTATGGGTTAATTTCTTTTAAATTTAATTCCATATTATATCTGTAAATTTGGTTGTAGTTTTCACTTAAAAATTGAAACAAAAGATTATCACCTTTGAATTTAGAATCACAATAAACTGGTAATAAATTAAGCATATCTATTAAAGCGTGTGATGCTTTTATACCTTTAGCTGTTAAAAACAAAGGTAAACCCAAACTATTCTGCTCTGAAATATGGTATATAACTTTACCTAATAATAAACCACCTCGACTTTTATCTTTAAGTATAGTCGAGAATGAAGAATGAAGACTTTTTTTTTCTTGTTGGGGAACTCTTGGAGTAAAAACTGCTTTGCCTGTGTGAAAACACCGTATCAGGGTTCCTTTTTTTTGCTTTAGTGTATCGACTCTTAGTCCACCAAAACAAAACAAATTGGATGAACCCCTCTGGTTTAAACTATTGCACAGTAAAGTGCTAGGGTTCCCTAACAGACCCCCACCGTACACTGAAACAGCCTTTGAACCTTTGCTTAACCCTAAGTATTTATTTAATCCACCTAAGAAATTCTTTATTTTTATTATTGTGTTAATCACAAAATTGCTCTTTGTTAGCACATAAACCTCGTATTAACATCATATTTCTATGATGAGTAGATCATATCATAGTATCGTTAATAATTAACGCTACCCCTATCGTGTGATCGTTGAGGATCCTACTAGTTATTTATAAAACAACGTTGGTTTCCTGCTGATTACCCAACCCTTGTAGACTTAACATTCCACATACCACCATCCTCTCATATTTTTTTCAAGAAAAAAAAAGAAGTAGTGGTCTCAGGTAAGAATTATACCTTGTGGTACTAAGGATTATATAGAATTCAGGTTAATTCTTGTTTAAGTCTCAAAGTATTCATGTTATTTTTTTTTTAAGGTCTACGTAGAGGGGCTTTCCAGCAAATAGACGGGTTTAACACGCCCTCTATAGGCAAAGGCGTGATTTACTAAGTGAAATAAAGCAATATTATATGATGATAAACCTACTGCTATAACCATCATACCCAATTGACTCATTGTGGAATAGGCAATAACTTTTTTAATATCTTGTTGGAATAAACCAATAAGAGAACTAAATACTGTAGTTATCGCTCCTAATCATAGACATAGTATTAAAACAGTTGAACTGTATTCTATTAAGGGACTTGTACGCATTAATAAGTAAACTCCAGCTGTAACCATAGTAGCAGCGTGAATTAATGCAGAAACAGGTGTAGGCAAATTTGTTGGTTTTTACTATATATTAACTAAAAACACTCAGTTACTTATATAACTGTTCGGACTATATCTTCGTTTATATTAAATGATTTTACCTAATCTGTTAAGGTTTTTATTATATCTTTTAATTGTAATTAAACCTTCTTCAGTTAAATGTTTTTTATTCATTACAAATTTATACGTTTTATTTCAATTAAAGTAAACTACAGATTTTTTTGTTTTCAGGGGATGAGTGTCAAAATATTTTACTACCAAGGATAATTTAGTTGTATTAACTGTCATATTATAACCATCATAACTTTTAAGATGATGTATTTTACCATTCAATAAGTCACCTAAGAATTGCATTTCTTCAAAATTACCTTTTTGAGATAGTATATATCTTAATCTAACTAAACCTCCCTCTTTAGGTCTATCTATTATGGAACAAGTAAAGCAACCGGATAAAAAAAATTCATTTTTTTTATATGCATCGGTAAATCCACATAATCAAGAATCAGATAAATCGGGTTTATAATTATTATCTATATAAACAATACTTTCTTTATATACCTTATTATACGCAGCTATAAATAACTTAAATTGGGTTTTTCTAGTCTCCATAAAAATATTTCCATTAAAAATTGAGATTATTTTAAACAATCCTTCTTTGTCTCTTACTCTAAAACAATGAGTTTTATTATTTTTATCTTGAAGTCTTACAACACCGAAACCTAAGTTTTTCTTTATAAAAAATAAAACCTGAGCATCCATACTTGATTGTGTAATTTTGAACTCTAAATAACCATCTTTATTAATAATAAATGAACCGTCTCCTTCACTGAATCCTATAAACCATGATTTAAAAACATTATCATTTAATATAAACGCTTCACGTGTAGTCTCTGAAGAACCTATATCTTTTGCATTGGAACGACCTATTTCCCTAGCCGTGCCAATGCAAGTGATATAGTTTCCTGCGGATTGTCCCTGTTCTTGAATTTTTCCTAGCAAGAAATATCTCTTGAGTGGACCAAGAATTAAAGCAGGATGTTCCCGCATATGGTGAAGTTTAAGGAAAGCCCGGTTACACCAACCTTCCATCGCCATCGGTAATCAAACGTGTAATCCTACTTGAGAACTTTTAGCCATAGCACCAATTAATAAACAAATACCTATAATTGTAACAATGTTTTCGCTAACAAAAGGAGCTAATGAGAAAACAGTACTATAATCGATGTTACCAAAAGATCATAGTATTGCAAACATACCTACAGTTAAAAAAGCATCACCCACTCTATTAGTTAATAAAGCAGATAAAGAACTTTGATTTGCTGCTATTCTAGTAAATCAGAAACTTACTAAAAGATAAGAACAAATTCCAACACCTTCTCACAGGCTTGGGCTATAGAGATATTTTTAATTTATTTATAAATTATTTATATTATTTTCACCTAACTTATATCTGAATTCAGGTATAATATAAGGGTCCACTATTGTAGTAACTTTTTTCATACTTTTTTTACTTATTCTAATCCTTCAACCATCAAGACCTGTAGATAAAACACGTTTATTAAGAGTAGCTTTTATATCAAATTTATTATTTAAAGCAGCTATTAAAATATTTGTTTCCTCTTTAGTAAAGCTTTCTGTACATAACACAATAACACCTCTAGATGTCATATAAAAACCATCTCCCATGATTCAATGTGCTAAACCTCTAGCGGTCAACAGTTCCTCTATATTAATAGGAACAATTTTGGTTTTACCGTTGTAAAAAAAATGGAAGTATGGGTTGAAACAAGCAAAACTTAAGGTTCAAAAATATATAGACTGGGGGGCCCTCCCCCATACTTCGTATGGGGGATCCCTCCTGTCAGCACGGGGGCCCGCCTTTCACAAAGTGATAGGCGGGCCCATGCTCCGCAAGGCAGACTTATATATTTTTTCTGTTCTTATGTCAGCTTTTCTTTCAAGTATAGTCGGTTCCATATTTACCATAGACTTGAATAAAGTATATATACTTATAACATATGCCTCTTGACTAGGGTATGTGTGATCTATTCTAAGTCTTGTGTTATGTTCAGGTTTTGCTTTTACTAGAATTCCATCAGCTAACAGTATACCTATTAGAGATTCCTTTTGTTCCTGAGATAACACATAATTCTTTTTACTTAAGGTCTTACCTTCTTTAATCTCTTCAGTGGATGATCTTGTGAAGGGGCGGCTAAATATACTAGGATAAGTAATAAAAGATGAAGTACTAATAATATATAAAATCCCTAAGCCTCACATATTAAGTAAACTTTCATCTACAAATGGACTATATCTTCACCCTCCTTCCTAATTTATCTTCTTTTTATATAGGGCTTTTAAAAAAGAAAGGGCGTGTCACGTCTAGTCTCTGAAGAACCCTTATTAATAATACTTATTTAATAAGGTTTCCTGCTGATTGTCTCTTTAAGTCTAGAGATTTTCCAGCAATTGGTGACATAATAATAAACATAATTTTAACTATGTAGACGGCCGAGAAGACCAACAAACATTAATAAAAAGTTATTAGCTGTAACAAGTATTATCATCATAAAGGTGAATAAACTTAAATAACTAAAGAATCTTTGATTGTGCATTTAAGTCAAACTTATCCTGCAATTGATTTATTGTGTTTTTGATACTAACAATGGTTATTGATCTTAAAAACTTCTACCTATATTCATACCAGATTTTATCTCTCTAATGGAATTTATACCCTCAACTGTAAGATGAGCACGATTAATCATTAAACTATGAATTTTACATCAATCAAGATAATCATAAAGTTTTATACCAATTATAGCGTTTTTATTAAAAAATGGAACTATTATATTGGTAATATCAGTAAAGTCAACTATGGTTAAACTAACAGCAGACTTACCACCATATTTGTATATCTTTCCTGACCCTAAATATTCAACTATCTTCTCCATTAATCTAAGGTCTCTACTATGTTGAGTTATTCTAAATCTCAATTGTACTCGATAACCTAATTTACTATTCGTTGATGGTATACGAACATCAAAATTCCCCTCAGCGCTAACAAATCCTGAAATTCAATGAGGGTCTAAAATTACATTATCTGAATTTATTACAGGTCTTTCAACTGGAGTATATCCAGCAAACTCGGATTTTAACATGTCAGATAAACCTAAATTCATGGATGCTTTGATATTTACTATTTGATTTAAACCTTCAACAGAAAGATGAGCCTTATTATTTACAAGTTTTACCGCTTGTTTAAATAATAAAAAATCCGCAGCTTTTTGAGTTAATAACGGATATTTTTCTAAATGAATATTAAGTTTATTTAAATCTTCAATTGAATCTATTGAATAATTAACTATCTCTCGGTTTCGAGCTAAATGAATAGAACCAATACCACCCAAGTATTGTTGTAATATATATAATAAGTTAAGATCTTTAGTGTGTAGACCTATTTGAAATTTCAATTGAACACGTCAACCTAATTTACGCGTTTTATTTCTATCTACTATTATACTAAATGAACCCTCACCATCTATTAAACCAGATCATAATCCAGGATTTACAATAGTAGAATTATAGGTAGAAAATTTTCTTAAACCGAATTGCTTAGATGGGTCTTTGACATAGGAGTTTCAACCTTGTTGCATGTTGAAACCGAGTTTTATACCTCTATTCCTTTCGGAACCCCTTAGAGTACACCTTAAACCCATTAAATGTGGCTTAATGGATCAACTGCCGTCTACTCGTTGCTCTTTTACAACCATACTGTTTAGTATGGTTGACTTAGATCCGCGATTGTCCATTTCGTTTTCACTCATCTTAAGGCTTGTTACCATACCTGAGTAATTACTTCAGCCACTTATAGCATTTCGACTATAGCTTGGTACCTTAAGCTTTAGGATATCCCCGGAATTTGACAATTTATCCCCATAGACGCGTTTCCCCTTAACGCGCCCTCGAGGATCATGGCTCATATATCCTATAGAATATATATGCACTAAAGAAGAAACTATTAAAACAGGTATTAACATTGAAACTGTTAAACTATCAAAATGGAAACCTCATAAAACATTAAGTGATTCACTATCTATTCATCTAAAAAGGTTTATAGATACAGGTATGTTATTTAAACCCACTTCAAAAAAGGCTACAATTGCTAGTAAGGTTGTTACAATTACACTTGAACATGTAATTAATTGTGCTCCGCTAACTCCGACTTTTCTACCAAAAAACCCGGCAACTATTGATCCTAATAAGGGTAAAGTAATTATAGCTAAATACATTATTTATATTCTATTGCAATACTTCCTCTTCGTTTTCCCCCTTTACCATAGAAATTTTATTTATTCCCTTAGGTTGGCTAGGGTATTCCCATAACTTTTAGGTTATGCCTGACTATATCTTAAGCAAATAATTATTGTCCTATTTTTAGGCATATAATTATTTACCAACCTACTTTTAGTCGATGAACTGCACACCCTATACCTTTCTTTCCCTTCTGACTATTATTAAGTCCTTGAAAAGGAAGTAAGGAGTTATAAGGTGCTTGGCTGCGGATTATCTATTTCATTTCTTCATACAAATCGTTTTTACCATACAACGAGTCATTACCTGTTCCATTAATTACATTACTGTATTAACTTGGTAGATTTGTCTTTAAGACTTTCCCGCAATTTGAAGGTCTTGCCATATTGAAAATATGACTAGGCAGAGGTTTACTCTACCTTTTTTGATCTAATTTCTCTGTGCCGTATACAACACTGTGATTATTCATAGCCTTATTCGAGTAAAGTGATGTAATTCTTCTTTTTAATTGTAAAATTTCTTCTAAACCTAGCCCATCTTCATTCAAGTGTTCTTTATTTTTAATAATATACGCCGCACTCTTAAAATCTAAGAAATTTAAGTGCTTTGACCCTAATATAGGGTGTTTATCAAAAAAAGGAATTATATGTTCAACTATGTGATCTATTTTTGTAATAATAAATTCACATAGTGAACGTTTTTTATAATTCATTACAAAGCCACACCCAAAGAAATTAACAAAGCTCTCTAATAATAAGAGATCTCTTGTATGTTGAGCTATTGAAAAACGTAATGAAGTAGATAAACCACTCTTAGTTTTAGATTTTTGTACAGCAATAAAGAAGTTAGATTCTGCGCCCTTGGCGCTGAATCCAGGGGGCCCCTTTTCCCCTAGATTCTCCTGTAGAAAACCCTGCTACTCATTCCGGGTGTAAGTTATTATTTTTAATAGTGCTTTCCACGTTTAGTGTAACTGGAATAGTCATAGGGAATGCTTCTTTTAAATCTTTAGATAAACCTGTGTTAAGAGAGGCTCTAATATTAACTGTTTTTTGTATACCTTCTAAAGTATTATCTTCTTTATTTAACATAAGTAAAACAATTTGTTTAAATAATAGATAGTCTGAACGTTTTTTGGTTATTAAAGGGTAGTTATCGAAATGAGGAAGAATTACGTCAACTAAATCTTTTAAAGTACTAACTCTAAACTCTACGGTTGAACTATTATTAAGTTTACACAGTGTTGTTTTTATCCTACTATCCCATTTATATTCGTCTTAGTTTTCAAATTTAGCTATGTTAATAGTTAACATTTTAATTTGTTCTTCCAGTGTTCATACCTTCTTTTATTTTTAATATCATATCTCGCCCTTCCATGATTAAGTGTCCTTTAGCTTTCATTATGTTTGCAACCTTATAAAAAGATTTATAATCTAGATATTTTGCACCTTCGACAGGATACTTCTCGAAGAATGGTAGAATTTTAATGCTCCGCAAGGCAATCTCTGTAAAATTAGTAAATACTAACTCAAAAGTTTCTCGGTTTTTATAAATATATCCACAACCAAAATAATCTTCTAAAGATCTAAGTAAAGCCTCATCTCTATTATGTTGACAAATAGAAAATCTTAACTTGAAGGAATAACCTTGTTTAAAGTCTGCACGTTTTTGGGCTACAACAAAAAAACAACCTTCTCCAGTTGCGAAACCGGCTAACCAGTTAGGATCCGGTAATTGGTTAACTGATCCTGTAACTAGTGGTTTATCTGCATTAGTTATTCCATCACTCCGTGAAGGAAAGGCAGATTGTAATTCAGATGATAGACCTAGATTAAGTGAACCTTTTATAGCTACTAATTTAAATAAACCCTCTTGTGTTAAATGCTCTTTACTTATTACTATCTTATAAGCTAATTTGAATAGATTATAATCTGCAAGTTTTTGTGTTACTAAAGGATACACATCAAAATGGTCAAAGACTTTTTGTAAACTTTTTATGGAAGATATAGTTAATATAACTGACTGTGGACCATGTTTATTTATTGTACCTCCACCGAAGTAGTTTTGTATCCGTTCTAATAATTCAGTATCTTTTTGATGTAAAGAAATTTTAAATTTAAGCTGAATACTTCAACCTGAGTTCATAGATTTGTTTCTGGAAATACCTAAAGTAAAACATCCAAATAAAAAAAAGGGGACCCCTCCCCCTTTTTTTTATAAAGCATCCACAAATCCAGATAAAAACCCAGGATTTATATTTCCTGCTTCAACCAATTTAAGTAAGGGTGATAATGAATTAATAGAGGTCGTAAAAGATCTGTAACCTTTTGTAAAAGATTTTACATCACCTGTATTTACCCTGCTATGATAGAAAAGAGAAAGTGGTAAATTAATTTTTGTGTGAAAAGGTATTATTCCGCCAACATAGCATATATCCGGTAGTTTAGTGTAATTATTGTTTAGTGTTTTTATCATGTTTATTTTTATTTGTATGTGTTATCCTTATCGATATGCGTTTTCTATCCCACGCCAGGTTCAGCCGCTAGGATTTCTAGTTCTTACATATCTGCCTTGCTCAGCCTTTATGTGTAAATCTCAACTATGTTCACCGTCGGCTAATATAATTAACTCTTATTCGGTCTACTCGCACCCTGCAAATGATGCTATACCTTTACCCTTGCATACAAGGGATAAGTTAGTTGACGGTACGCTGCCCCGTTCAACCCTCACTGAGTTCTAGTAGTTTTCATCTACTATTTACTTAATATTTTTTTATACATTAACCACCATTATTTTCCTGAATCATTAATATATTTATCTGAAATCATTAATAGAATCAAATATAATATTAGTAACTATTCACCTTGAAGTAGGAATACGTAAAACTAATTACACACAAATGTGTACTTCAAGGTGTTATATAAAACTAACTGCATCTGATTACTCTTACAGTCAGTTATCCCAGCAAGGATTAGCTATTTATCTTTTATCACATCTGCAAATTATAACATTTTAATATCCATATTAATGGATATACACTAAATTTACTATTTTTAATACCATTTGGACATATGCCGCTGTAATACCACCGAAAAATTATTGAATTGACTGGATTAAAATTCTATCCTTTTCATGCATTTTTATTTGAACTCTAGCTTGAACGTTCCATCCTGTTTTGTATCTAGGATTTTTTTTAATTGTAACTACAAAAGAACTCATAAAAAAAGGGGAGGAGGGGCCCCCTTTTTTTAAAGCATCGAAAAGCCCAGTAATAAATCAAGGATCAATTAAATAATTTATAGATTCGTTAGTAGTATAGTTATTATTAGCCATTGTAGAGTAGCATCTTGCTATTCTTTTAGAGCTAAACTTGTTTACGTTTTTCGAATAAGTTGTATTGCCACGGGATAGACAGGATAAAATAAGAGAAGAGTTTAATCTATAAAAAGCAACTAGAATACCTAAACCTATGGCTGATTCTGCACCAGCTATTGCTATAACGTATATAGCATAAGTTTGGCCTAATATATCATCAAAGCTAAGTGAACTTATCAATATTAAGAATGTAATAGCTAATAGCATTATTTCAATTGAGATAAGCATTAATATTATATTTTTTCTATTTAAGACAAAACCTAAAATTCCGATTAAAAAAAGTATTAAGGATAAATTCATTATATATTATTATTTTTAAATTATTTTTTTTTGCTCTGCCTTATTTACATAGGAGCCGATAATAACCTTTTTAAGTTTACCTTCTAAATCTAACATATTTTATAAATAAACACCCATGCCCCCCCCCTTCAGGGGGGGGGGCAGTCCCTGCACCTATCGGGGGTTATAAAAAACAAATCGTAGATTTGTTTTTTATTAGCCCGGGACTAATAGTGGCTTACTATAAGTGAATAACAGAAATGCTAGAAAAAGAACACCACTACCTCAAAATACTGAGCGGAGCCTTGCTTTATATTTTTTTTAACACCAACTATGCTACGCTCAAAGTATTTCTACCTCACTTAAAAAAGAAGATGTTTCTATGTAAAATAGTAATAGCTCATCTTACGTTAACCTATTCAACAAGCATAATATGTTTTATTTTAATTTTAAGATATTTATGTTAAACTGAAAAAGTACTTAAATTTTTTGAGATATTACATATAGATATCTTATTCAATATTATAATTATCATTGGCATCTTCACCACTAATATTTTCTCCTATATCATCATGAGCATCCACATCTGCATCCTTAATATTTTGTTCAATATCGGCACCTTCATCCTTATATACATCATTAATATTTTATATAGGCACCTTTATACTTTTTTATATGCCCGTATTTCCCCCCGTAGGGGGGAAATTAGAAGATGGGATGGCAAAATTTTTCTTGGCAAAGCCTACCCACTAGTTTGTTTTTTTTTAAGACGAAACCTAAAATTAAGATTAAAAAAAGTTTTAAGGATAAATTCATTATATATTATTATATTTAAATTATTTTTTTTTATACTAAAGTATTATAGTCTAAGGGGAGGGGGGCCTGCGTAGCAGGCCCTACTCCCCTTGGAC
>Ga0233336_1000087_pt1 | contig 15581 bp, 5 predicted proteins | sample GEONDECOMP225_FD_183636 | JGI IMG/M metagenome (GOLD analysis project Ga0233336, IMG submission 183636) | Leaf litter microbial communities from Shasta-Trinity National Forest, California, United States - GEON-DECOMP-225 | ecosystem: Environmental > Terrestrial > Plant litter > Unclassified...
GCATATCTCCGTGGTTCATATATGATGTGGCATCTCCACCTGTTACTATGCTAAACCGCATATAAAGGTCCCTACGTCGTGTTCCTAGTGGTAACAACCGGGTCTCCATAGCTAGCTCTCCATGTGGAATCGGGTCTTTTGATGATGTAGCCATGGATAAGTCCTGCTGGTGGTCATAGCGCCATATAGCATTGGTTCATATATGATGGTGCATGGATACCTTTTAACTATGATATCGGCATGGATAAGTTTACCAAGGTAAGACCATATTACTACTATCCTCACCACATCTCTACGTGGATTCATATATGATGTTGGCATATAAAAGTGTTCATACCAGACCTACCTAGACCTATTACTATACAATATTGCATATCTACTTAGCTCCCCTATATAGTTCCACTAGCTGTACTGTGATAATTGGTCTAACTACCTACCTAGATGATTTCGCATAGATTGGCTCTATGGCTTTACGCCTTGGCTCTGCTGGGCTCCTCTTTTCTAGTCCCAGTCCGACATACTCTCCCTAATTAACTAGCTCTATCTGGCTGGCTGGTCTCATCACTGGGGATGGCTTTTAGCGCTTTCTGGCTAGATGTGGATGATGCGTGACGTGGGGAAGGTGGCCCACCGGGTGAGAGAATATTATGTTTCTATTTACGTTTACATCGCACAAGATAGATTATGTTATGTTCCAACTGTGAAATTGATGAAAGATAACGCTCAACGAAGGAAGCTTGGCGTGATAGCTGTTAATACGAAGGCTGGTCCAAACCCGTTAGGTGATAAAAACACGTGTGGCTGGATAGATTCATTGTGAGGCTTGGTGAGGCATAAATCGGGGTTGTTTAGGCCTATGGTTATGAAGGCAAAAGGTGAGGTTACAGGTTAGGTTGAATGGTGAAAAGGCGCATCTTCTTTCTTTTTAAAGGTTAGAGGCTCCTCCTTCCTTCCCGATGAAAGGGGTGGTTCGTGGGTTCGTCGAGCTACACTTGTTCGTAAGACTTAGTCGTTCGTAAATACTTAGTGTTTTCATCTAGCCCGTTGTCTCGCCACACATTGATAGCACACAGGTTTTACCAGCCAGTTTCGTTTATTCTCAAAGCCATCCCGCCTGTTTTTATCTTCTCTCAGCCCGCCCGGTTTCACTGCGCGCTCTTTAGCAACTGTGTTTTGCACGCTATACTATGGTAATCAATGTCTATAACGCCATGTTGTATCTGCATCTTGGTGTTTGGTTATTCGTGTAGTCCATAGAAACTCTGGTATAACTTTTTATCTGCAGGGGAAACATAGATTGCTTTAGTGCGAAACGAAACGATGGAATAATTTAAGGGTGATGTAGATAAAAAGATATTTATAGATTGTGATGGATCTTATGGAAATATAGAATGAATAAGAACATTTATAACTTTTATTTCTATATTGCTATCTATTTGAATTGGTAATAAATACAGACATGGTCACTATAACGACAGAAACTGTTTCCAACTCGCCAAGAAACATACAGATACAGATGAAGCAGAAGTTCATTCTATGTCACTCCATATTTCCCAACCTCATCGGATCAAAAATGGCTACCAGACTTACATAATTTATTGAGTAACATATCGATGATTTCGAATCCGGGCGTCTTCTAAGAAAGATCAGATACAGCTTACTCAGAATTGGCTGGGGCCTTAACCGTAGCTTTGGAGCTTTAGCAATAGATAGGCTTTGGCTGGGGTTAGCTATGGCAAGGGTAGTTTCAACTCCCAAGCTCGGAAAAAGGAGGGGAAGCCCCGACTTTCCAATAAGGCCAGGGGGAATGAAAACACTCAACCGATGGGGGAGGAATGAACAGCAGCTCTAGGGGATAAATGTGGATATCCAGTGGGGGTCCCAACTGAGCAGGAGCAGCTCTACCCGCACATAGCTAAATATCCCCCATTTAGATCGAACCGCAGGAGATAGTTTTACGGGGAGTTCCTACAAAGGATCGGACTAATGACGTATGGATAAAAGGAGTTAAGGAGGCAACCTCAACCGGTAGCCGGCCCATACATAAAACACAGTAGTAGTAGTAGCTTGCCCTTCGTCTTTCTTCCTTCGACCGCCCCTGAACCGAAATACACCGAAAAAAGAAAGGTGCGAGTGTAGTTTACTAGTAGCGACTGAAGGATTAGGTACATACCATGTAGTGATAAAGCACCTTTAGCGAATGCCACTGCTGCTACAGGAGAAGATAGCTCCTAGTAAAGAGCTTAAAATCTGATTCGACGAGTTGAGGTAATCGGAGCCTAAAGAGAGCATAACTAAGATAGGCAAGCATGGGCGATAAACGCATTTTTTTATTAAATAATCCGGCCCAAATTGTAGTTTTCTACAGAACAAAAGAGGGATCACCCGACAGAAAACTCCATACCAGCTAGGTTAGGTAGTAGGGGCAGAGAGCTTAGTATTAGGAATAGAAGAATACTTTTTTCATTCATATTAGGAAGTTAGCTCGTCCTCTCTCCAAAAACGAATTGGTAGGCCACCAAGTTACTGCAGAATTCCATACCAACTTAGCCAATACCTAGAGCCTTCGTTACTAATGTCCAATACCCGGAAAGCCAATAATGAGCTAAGAGCCATAGCTTAATCAAGATAGGCGGGCAAGGTTTTAGATAGATTCTCCTATTACCAATTGCAGTAGACTTGGACTAATTGAATTGCTTGAAGTGAAGACCAGTGAACAAAAGGTACGAAGTCGCTTGTCCGCATCGGGCAAGGCTTTACACAAAAGAATTTTTGACCTCAAACGGGCTAAGATGGAACGAAGGAGATAGGAGCTGAGTGTTAGTAGTTTCATTAGAGCAAGCTCATCAGTGTTCGCGAAGTTGTGATATTACCGTAATGAAAGGAACTCTTCAATACGAGGTCATAGCACCGGATTGGCGGAGTTAGCTAGAAGCAGGTAGAAAGAGAGGACCGTTAGGCTACCTCTTTAGCATTGAAGTCTGCTAGCCCTTACGAGGTAGTGATGAGTCCACGCCAGTAGAAAGTCCTTCACATGAAGAGTGCCCTGCCCTATGGCTAGAAAGATAGCATGTCTTCAAGTTTAGCCCCGAACGCACAAGAAAAGGAGCGAAGCGAAACTTCTCTGCCCTCTCACAGTTAAAAAAAGGTGCTACGCTCTTTCCCGACAAAGGAGGGGAAGGATTAACCGGTATTAACATGTAGAATGGGACTCGCTTGTGGAGCCCTTTTGAGTTGAGCTTAGCAGGAGCTTATCCACTTCGGTCTTATTCCTACCTTACCTTAAATGGTGAGCTACTATTACTATCAGATCTATCGGCCTATAGGAAAATGTTAGTGTGTTGTTCACGGTACATAAAAGATTCCGCCAGAGCTGCTCCTGTATAAGGAGCGAGGTATTGTAATGTAGCTGGGGAAAAGGAATTAATTGTCGGGGAGAAGTTTAGTATTCCAATCCCTTCGCGTTGCAATCAGTTAAGCTCTTTCTGTATTAGTTAACGGTACCGGTAATACTGCTGTTTTACCGGGCTGTCTGTCCCCAAAACTGTTCCTGTCTTCTTTTTATTTTGTTATTATACCGGAATTCTTAACAGTTGGAAAGAACTTCCTACTAGCCACAGAACAACCGAAAATTCCCTTCCTTTCTATGTCCTTTGGTCAGGTAGTTATTTCTATCTATCCACCAGGGCTTCTGCAGCCAAGCCCGCAAGGCATTCTATTCCCACTTCATTCCTCCCAGTCTAGGGGCTAGGAGCGGAACTAAGTATTTAAGGCTTTCAGTCGTACCAATGGCTAGGTTTACTTACACTAAGTATACCATCAGCCTCTTTCCGTTGTTAAAGCGAGTACGCTTTTCAAGCTTTTTCCTTACTAAAGGGAAAAGTGTGCGGGCGCTTTCTTCTTAAGCGACGAATTCAACACCCCGACTTCTTACAAATTTGAAATGGAGAGGGGCAGCCCCTCTTCCACCAAATCCTTAACCGGTTGGACTCATTTTATCGCTTGTTTAGCTGAACAGGCAGCCGGAAGTCAACAACAACAACTTTCTTACCGGCTGGCTAACCTAGAGCTCACTCATAAGTTCCAGTCGGAAGGTAAACAGGGGCTTAAAGACCTCTTTTCCACTCGCTCTCATACCCTGCCCCTGAACACCTGTTGGAGGAAAGTGGCTCTATTTCACTGGATGAACGTCCTACTATCTAAGCTCTGATAACAAAGGCTCTCGTGCCCTACAAGGGGTGTAATGAGACACGGACCTAGGGAACAGAAGTACGAATTGGTGGGGCTTCACAACTCTTTTTGATAGAATGAAGCCTAATTATTATATTATATAAAGGGATGGATGTTTCAGGATAAGTGCTTGAACGAGCTCAACAAATTCTTCTATCTATAGAGAGTACATAATAGTAATATGATGGCTCCCATAGAATGATCCCGCAAATGGTAAGAAACGGTTAGCTACCCAGATGCTAAACCTGATGATTGAGTTGATTCGAGTTCAATATGCGCATGCCCGGGAGGACTAGGTAGGTGTACGAAGTTGGTTCCACTTCCGGCAGCATTTATGTCTCTATTTCCAACAGCACCCTGGTATTTCTCTCATCAACAAATATTCGAATCATGTCCACCGTTATTTTCACGTATGTAATAATAGGACATGCTCCTAAATCCCCTTTCATAATAGTAGGGCGGTTCGTCGTTGTTGCTCATACGTATATAGTATATCCTATGAACCCTCTTTCTTAGCTGTATAAAATCCCTCTTTTAAAGAAAAGGAAAGACTTTTTATTTGTTTCCATGTAGATGATGTTGAGCGAAAGGCAAGGACCAGTACCCATTGAAGCAGAGCCAGTTGAATTAGTAACAAAAACAGAGGCATCCTCAGAACAGTCGATCATGCGACAGTAGCGATCGATCAGTGAAGGCTGAATGTCACTACAATCTTTAAACCTATTTCGAGCATTGAAGTTGCATTTATTAAGATAACACGAGTCGACCTATGTGACCAAAGAATTCCTTTCGGGGAAAGCCGCCAATCTGGAATCTGTTCATTGAAGAGGGGAACCTGCTAAGTTAACCAGACAAGCTGGGATGCTTGGGGCGAAACTGCCTCACAGAGGGGAGAGGGCGATCGATTCGATTTCTAGACTTTCTGGCTGCTGTCAGGTCTCAGGTTCTTTTTAGAAAGAAGCCTTTTATAACATGGGTAACCGGAATCGAAATCCTTTGCCAACTGGGTTTGCATAATAACCTTGGGATCGGGTGAGGGTGCAGTCCGTACAACATTAGATGAATGGCAGCTTAGTCGTGCTCTTTAGTGAAGTTCATTGGAAGCTCTGTCCAAAGCAGAATCTTCAAACAAAGAAAGAAAGCCTTAAACTGCTAGTTAGGGTATTCCCTAGTTTCCATATTCTAGTAGCTTTTCAACAGGCATTCTGTCTACATTAAATTGGCCATCTAAACTGTTTTTCACTCATCAACTACAACTGTTTTGATTGCTGATTGTGCTTCCTTGTTCTGAGAGTGCTAAAAGAAGGAAGCACAGCCTTTGTACCCGTAAAGTAGTGCTTCCCTTAAAGAGAGAGGTTACGGTTTCCTTATGTCACTGCTAAGCCCTTTAAGGCCTCTTTAAAAGGGCCTATAATGTGTTAAACCATAGGGTAGGTCAAACTAAAGGTTTTATTAAAGATAAATTTCAATACAAAAAGTTCCTTTCCATAAACAAGCTTACTGTCTATTGTTATAGCTGTTATAACTTCCTTGTTTCTTTTAGTGCTAAGAAGTTAATGCAGCAGGTTAGATAGCTAAGACTGGGACTGATAGACTGGTTACTAGTTGAGGGAGTAACTCAGGACTGGTTGGTACTAACAAGACTGGTTGTTACTATTGGTACTACTGGTATAGTTAAGAAAGAGATAAAGAATCATCCATTGAACTTATCCGAGGAATCCCCCGAAAGACCCGAGTCTTGGGACTAATAGTATCCATCGGACCAACTGGGATCCTAGAGACTAAGGCTCCTTTCAAACGGTGGGAGAATAAATTGACTTTGGCACATATAATCAGTCAAATGAACCCCACCAAGAAATCCAACCTTTCTACGTTCCTTAAAACTCTTTTCCCCTTCCCCTGTCGGGAAAGAGCTACGCACCTTAATCAAAATCCGAATAGCCTTCTCTTGTTGCTGCTCTTATTTGTATGGCGAACAAATATTAATTCGGTACTTCAACCATCTTATTCGATTAAGGGTCAACGAATTCCTAAAAGGAAGAAGGGTTCATCCACAACAAGGAGAACAGATCTCATTCTTATTTGGGAAAGTAGCTTACTTTGTGAAATATTATAAGAAACGAATGCAGGAGAAGGCGCGCTCTCGACTTCCTAAACCGAGTCGATGATCTGTGGTCTGTATCCGAATTAGTCCTTCTATATATAAGGAAAAGGCGTGACGGTAATGAGCTTTACAGTTACGGTTTTGTAAAAAGGAGAAGGTCTAAGGAAGTGGTAATCTTGTTTCTTCTTTCTTCTTTACTCGCCCGCTCTTATCCTCTTATCCTCTTATAGTAGATGTTCCAGGGATATATTCTCTTTATCCTTTTCTTGAGCTTTATTGTTATCGTTGTCGGTATTGTTATCATCACCCAGAATATAAAAATAGGAAGCAAACTCTCCTTCTAGTGGGGAACCTTAATCTTCTACTTATCGATTTCTATACCCTATTGTTGGTTCGCATACTCCATTTGTACGATAATTTGCTTAATCAGTAAAGATCGAGCAAAGTTGGGAGGCTGATCTTAAGAGGATCCCCCTGATCCCATCAACAACTCCTTACCGAGACTCCCAACCAGTTCGCGATAGGAAGAAGGCACAATAAGAGAGGAAACCTCCTTCTGAACGGGAGGAACCACCATCCCCTGTCACAGTTGCCTTTTTCAGTATCTTTCTGGCCTGGGAAACTGGTGCGACTATACGCTGCGGATAAGCTGAGACAGGAGCTATTCTATAAGTAGAGGCATCACCAGTTGGAGCAGATCCTGCAGATCGAAACGAAGATCCTATCTATGATGCTATGGCAATCCAATACTTGGTTGGTTCAACTTTAATATTTGAAATCAGTTCGCTAACCGACCGATTTCAAATATTTATTCCAGTCATTCTTTATAGATGTAATCACACGGCGATTCGGTGTTCGTCGAAGGTTGAAAGTGACTTGCCTTTCAAGTATACTGACGCCGGAGACCTACCTATGCGAAGTACTTTGGGCAGCTTCACTAACCAAGGCACTTCGTTTCAACCCTTTCTCTTACCCGTATCCGTTGGTAATTCTATCTAGTTTTGGATTGCGATTTGTGGATCTATATGTTGCATGGGAGATGGCAAAATCGATCATGATGAAGCATGCATGATGTAGATTAAGGTATTATCCACTCCTATTTAAGCTACTTATTTATTTACCTCGCCCCAAGAGGGGATCCCACATGGATATGCCATTACTCATACAGGTGTTTATTCAATTGATTACAGTGTTTATGCACTAGATGTAAATTCAATCCTGTACTCCATGTAAATTGAAAATGCCAGGTTTCCAAGCACTCAATACAAGAGCCGAGCCAAGAGTTGATCCCAGGTTTCAGCACCAGTAACATAGCCCATTGGCAACAGTATCATAGCCTGTCAGTTATAGAACTCCGGTCAGTTAGTGCTAGAATCCATGTAATCATCGAACACCCTCTACTCAGTGAGTGCTAGAACCTCTGGGCGATGCATGAAGAAGCTCTGGGCGGTCCAGCGGTTTCAGTTTGCTTTCCAGTTTCCAGGTTATCCGGTTCGGAGGTGAGGTGAGGATAAGGTTTTTAGGTGCGTTTAAATGTGGGGTGAGGTACTTAACCGCTTTCCTCCTTTGTCGGGAGTCGTATTTTTGCTTACCGCTGTTGCGTTTTTTGTGGTTGTGGGGTCCCGGGTTTTTAGGTGCGTACATGAGGGGGTGTCCCGGTCGTTCCGGCGGCTCCGCGTTTCCAGTTGGACCGGTTGGAGTGGATCGATCAGTGGGCATAATACCCTTTGTTGGCAGAATCCTAATCATCCAGCTCCTCAATCAATAAAAAAGAAATCAAGGCAGGCTATCCCGATGCTCTCCTTCCTAATCTCCTGGTTGGCAACTCCAGGTGGGCATAAACAAATTATCCAGCCAGCTTGCTTCTAAAAATCAATTGGACTCTGCTCCTCTCCCTTTAGGTCGAGAGCTAAACGCACCTCAACAAATTGTGAATCACCGTAAGCATTATCATTGCATCCAGTGTTGTAGTAACCCGTTCCGTCTAGGTAGGCCCTGCCCCTGTCCCTTATACATGTCTGTCCTTTCCTTTATTTCCGTCGGGTTTTCTCAGTTGGCCCTCTGCCCGGGGGACCATACCACTGCTATCAAAATAAAAGTTTTCTAGTTTACCTGTTTATCTACCTATTTACTTACACGTTGGACTTAGCAAAAGGTGAAAGGTTACAGCATCTGTGATACTTTGGCTTAAGGGTTTCAAGGTTCAAGGCTTTTGTGGAACTTGCTTCCTCGTACTTGTTGTACCTAGGTTTTATGATTTGTGTTTTATTCCCTCCCGTTAGGTGAGGCTTGTTGGACCGGGAAAATGGCTTCTGGTGGACTTGTTGTTGGGTAAAGGCATCTATCCGGAGGATTAGTATATCTGAAACAAGGGGAGGCTATAATTAGCTATTTACACTGGGCTATATATGAGGACCACCTCCTTACTGGCCCTTAGACTGGCCGACCGGCCAATGGGGCTATCGGCAATGACTGTATCGACTCCTCCTGGATTGACTACCGCGGCAATTTCTTTTTTAAGCCCAGCGCATGAGCCAAACCGAGCGTCCCATCCCGTCCAATCCCATACAACAACCCGGGAGCTAAACGTAATAGCCAAGCTGAAAAGTCCAGCCCCTGAGCCCACCCAAGCTGAGCCCACGCGGTATCCAAGCCCAGGAAAGTATCTGATTCGAGCTAATTAGCAATTAGTTAAGTTTGATTAATCAAGTTCGAGTGACCAAGCCAAGTTTAAGTAGCCTATTCCGGTAGCTAGGCCAAATAGCTCGATTAGCGCGGAAAAATAGTCCAGCCCAAAATAGTGAAGCAGAGTCAATTAGCAAAGTTTACATAGTGCAGCAGACACAGTCGAGTAGCGCATCATCTTCCCAGTTGAATATCCAATCCAAGCAAGTACCCCGGCGGTAGAGTAGCCCATTCAGTAGGCCAGCCAGCCCATGAACAAAGCCAAGCTATAACTGGCTTCCTATGATTGAATCCGTGAGGTGTCCTAAGTAGTGCTGCTACATGGGGTTCTATCCGTCCATGGCTGTTAGGATGGCTACGCAGGGTGGCTTCCTTATCTGTCGGCTATGTGAGGTGGACCTTCCTTATAAGTTATACTTATATTGGCAATTACTGGCGTATGATCTTTTAATGGTGCAACGTATGTGATGCCTACGGCATTCCTTCCATCCATTGGAGGTATAAACAACTATGGTTCCGTAGCGGTAAGTTAGGTTACTTCTTAATTGGGTACTGACTCTCATGGATTGACCGGTGAAAAGGGTTAATTGAATGGGTATCCATTGCTGGGGTCCTTATCTTCTCGGGCATGGAAAGGGGGACATAACCCTACTTATTAGGTGTTAAGGACTTCCTATCTATCTCATCTGTGGGTAAGGAGGAAACCGGTAGGCCATCTCTCAATCTATAAAGAAATTGGTGTGCTGGCAGTGTTGCTTCGAGGTGAACTGTTTCACTCTGGGTGCAATCAGTGGGCAGTTTTGTGAGGTGCCAACCCAAGTAGAGGTATAGATATCAGGAGGTCTAGTTCTTTCTAAGGGAAGTAGCAATTTCATTATCCTAGCTTTTTCAATTAAGCCTTTCTGTGATAAACATAATTAAATGCAGTTTAAAAAGTAACAGTTTAACTTTTTAAGTTCAGTGCCTGGTCCCGATCAACAAAAAAGATCGTTTCCAGCCTGCTCAAATGGCAATAGAATCAATTTCTATTGGTACTCACTTTGTAACCATTCATCATACGTAGTAGCTATCTGTTGGTTGTAGAAGCCTTTGAAAGCTGCCTACCATTATATTCATCCAACAGGGCTGTTTCCTCACACACTAAACTCCTACTGGTCCTGTGCCACCCACTCCACTTCCTTTAATCAAGTAAGCATAGAAAGGGAATTACTGGCAAGAATGTGTTTAGTAAGTGCTCAAGCCAAGTCAAATTGGTAAGATCTAAAAGTTAAGGTAAGCAAGCTCTAGGGGCAAGGGTGGTAAGGAAGGACAGGTTGGTAGCAGCAGTCAACTAAAGGTAATGCAAGTAGGGTACGGAACACGAGGTCCTATCTCAACCTTATATATAATAACATGCATTAAGTATGATGCACCTGTTGAGGAACATACTCCTTTTGAGCCCATTACTAAAGTCCCGATATATTTACAGAAGGTACCAAACTAATAGTAAATACCCGAGAGAGATAACATGCTGATACACATACTTTATTACTACAATATTGAGACCCAGTATCCCCTGTTCTTACCAAATAAGCAATTGAACCTTCTGCTACTGCGTCTCCAGTTATTCTATCCGTCCTCTATTTGAAACGACTACCCTACACCTTTTGCAAGCTATTGAACTGCCCACCTCCCTCCTTCTTCTTTGATTTATTTTCCAACTTTGTTGTTCCGATTCGGAGATGTTAGTGATACAGTGCGGCGTTGCGGCGATGCGTTGCAGCGATGCAATTTTAGAGGTGCAGCAATCTAGGTTGAAGCGTAGCAAAGTGAAGCTATGTATATCTACGCATATAAAAAGCTGTTGTAACTCATTATTGAATTGCTAATATTAGGTTCGCCATCCCGGTTAGGAAAGAAGGCTTAGAGAGAGAGAAGGCTTGCTGGAGTTATAAAGCTTGCGGGGTTTAATACCTTCTCTTTGGTTACAAAATAAGCACAAATCCAACTAAAGATTGACTAGCTTCAAGCAAGGAGAGAACAAATGCTCAACCGCGCCGCCCTTAACTGCTTTTATAAATCTGCTTGGGTTGGTTTGGGTTGGTCGAAAGGGATAAGGCTTTAACGTCAGATGATTTTATCCATAACCTAAAAATATCCAGGCAAGTAATAGAGGATAGATAGAGCACACGTGGAGGAAGGCTTCGCCGTAACCCCACTACCTATCCCGGGGGGTATTAAAAACTGTTAACATGTGGAATCAGCTCCGGTTAACGTCGAACGAGTAACACAAATATAATAACCTCCTGGAAATGTGACTGGTATGATCATAAATGACCGGACTATTATACCGACCCTCTGGCAATTTGGTTGGCAATGACACTAGCTCTCGGCTATCCGCAATGATTGACTATTTATGAACCCTTATGACTCACTCACTTACTCACTCAGTCCCGTCCCGTGTTGGGTGGTAAATATGTTTATGTTAATCGGGTATGACGAGCAATGCGGCGGGTATGTCTCGACTATTGGCTGGGAATTATTGGCAATTTGCTATGACTGCTATGGTATGATTCTAAACAGGCGCATTTTAAGTAATGCATAATCGATCAATTTGAGAACATTTTTTAAATTCTTGTATCATTTGAGGTATAGTTAGATTTCAAGGTAGAGATGGCCTGCGCCGAATCCAGTAGGCCATAAATAAAGATCTCTCGGGGCAAGCATCACCCACCCTACCTGCCTGCCTTAATGGCAGTACCTTACAAAAGTATGAATGCCACTTCTGGACCTGCGTGACTTAAACTGCCTAGCCCCGCTCTCTGAATGTATCCTATATATATACCCTGGGGTTTATCTCTTTCTAGGCTTTTGGTGAAAGGTTCATAAAAACTGTCTGTTGCAATCCTCTAACAGCACATAGAATCCGTTAAACTAAAGACAAAACCATTAATTCACTGCACAAAGTACCTTCCAAGGGTATGACCCTTCCATCTATCTTCTATCTCGGGTATGGGTATGCCTGGTTATGATTGACTATGGAACTATTATCAACTATATAGAAGGCTATTTAATATATCCCCTTCCCTGCCTGGTGTAGGGGTCTAGTACCGTATAGTAGTAGGTGGCCTTCTTTGGTGGGGCTAAAAGCTTAAGTTTTTCATTAACATCCAACTTCATTTTTTCGGTATAAAACATAGCCTTTTAGAGCGTTTATCAAGTATAACCAGTATTTTACAAGCTTTGTTGATTCCCTCCGTAGTCCTTGCCTTCAGGACTCAATAACCCCCCCCCATTACGCGCTTTCAATATGCGCCTTATTCCCTTTCTCCCCTTTCAATTTCTGATACGCTACGATGGTCACACAATGCGGTGGTACGAGCCGCTTGATCTCACACAATTGAGGTTGCACCATCATTAGATTAGTTAGGTGAAAGGCATTACCGCTGATACCACCCCTTGCCCAGCTCGACGTTAACAGCTGTCCAGCAGCACCAGTTGAACTAACATAATTGAAATAATTCTCTTCAGCATTTAATCAAGCAGCACAATGACCAGGATCATTTAAAGAAGCAGTTGAAGGGGCAGAACCCCAGGATCAAAAGTCCCAGCCCAAGCATCACAGCAAGGATCACTAAAACCAGAGGTTGAAATGGGAATTATTTCAATCAGCTGTTGAATACTGGCTATCGACTTCATTCAACGACTAGTGACTATCAGCAGCACTTCCTAGAGCATCAATAATGCACTGACTATAACTTCCACAATGTGACTAGACTTAATGCTGCACCTTATAGCTCAGACTTACAACTGACATGGCATTGGCTCCTGGATAAACTAGCGTCTATCAGCGATGATAAAAGGCTATGAGTAATTACCTTCAAGCAATGACAACTGGCTAAGACTAGGTCCTTATGACTGGGTACTAAAAATAGGAACTCTCAGCAAAGTATAGCGGCTATGATAAACTGTCTAAATGCTATGACACCTGGGTATCAGCGACACCTGGAAATGAACTCTAGCAATGCTTATGGAGTAATCCTGGCTAGGACTATTGGCTATGATTAGCGCCAATGAGCACTGAGTAGCTGCACTGACCAGAGCTTCATTCATTCGTTCATTCATTGATTCATTTATGCCACCGACAAGAGGTTCCTTCACGGACAAGAGGTTCTATAAAAGACTTTTGTGAGTGTAGCGTATGACCCTCACTCAAGAGGAGGTGTATATAATGAGTTGCGTGAAATTGCTCTTGTTGTGAGATATAATTGCATATAGCCCTCGTTCCATCCATGCGCGTAGCATTCGTGAACAGCAGCACATAGCCGCCTATGGTCCCAGCTTTAAAGTGAGGCTTTTATTGAAGAATAATCGCACGCATTTAACGACGTTGAGAAACAGATAGAGGAGGGATGCCCGAGCTAGGAGAATGGAATTGCTGCTTTCTTGCTATATTTAGTGATTGCAGGCAGGGCGGGGTGCCCGGTACGGGGCCGAATGATCACACTGTTAGTGAGTAACCACCAGTGATACCTTCGCACCAAGAGCGCGAGTTAATAATGCTCATTATAAATAACCTTTGAGGGAGCATCATAGCCATACGCATAGAGCCATTCAGAGAGGATAAGTTTATAGAGTCGTTCACGCTGGCCAGGTAGTTTCATTAACGTTAGTCAGGTAGTCCAGGGAGGTGGACGATTTAGCAACAGTGTTAGGGTCACCAATTAACCTAACTAAATTATTACGACAAGTTTCCCGCCATACGATAAGAATTACCCGTTAAATCCATAACCCGTTCATTGTACCCCGTCGACTGGGCTCAGGGGATGGCAAAAAAAAGGGGGTGCAATGGAATACCGGGTTTGGTTGCTCATTGAATCGGTCGCCTACTCGGATGGGCTTGGATACTCTATCTACTTGCCACTAGACTCGAATCCGCTTGGTCTGGCTACCCGGCTGCTCTAATCCGCTGATCCGGATCCACTACTCCGCTGGGCTACTATATAATCCAATGGGAGGGGACTACTCAATGGGAACTACTACAGAGAGAAATAATCTATAGAAACACGTAAAGTACTCCGATAAAATACGTAGAGGTTACACAAGAAAGGTTACACGATGACGTTCGATGAGGTGAGATGAGGTGGTTACACAATGAGTGAGGTTCCACGTTGATGTTTATAGTGATTACACATTTTGTTGTGACACGTTAATGTGTTGGCGGTTAAGTGGACACTAGATATATGATATAACCTATATGAAAGAACAGGAAATAAAGGAACCTATATACTTATCTTATCTTATCTCTATATGAACTTTAAGCACTCTATAACTTTACTATACAATCTATAGTGAGGTGATACGTTATATGGTGCTACGTGTGGGGTAGTTAGTAGAAACATCTATAAGGTAAGGTATAAGGGAAGGGGATTGTTTCATGCCTGCAATGCCATTCATCCATTCTGCTCAGGTGAATAGCGTAATTTATTAAGCACTTCATTAATTCCGTGTTCTAGGGCATATAGCTATAAAGGTATAAAGGTAAAAACACAGCTTCTGTGATCAGCGATTGAATAGCAATCTGTTGCGCTATTCAATGTTTGGGGATCGTCATCCGTCCCTTCAGATGGCCCGGTCGATGCCAAGGTCGAGTAGGTATAGATTAAATCTCTCCCTCCTCTCCCTTGCAACCTGACTGACTGAAATATAAATTGATACCTACTTGTATCTCTCTCGAACTGGAGGCGAACGATGAACTTGACACAGCTTGCTTTTAGGCGAGACGAGACTACCCGTGATGCTAGCTAGAATCCGAGGGATGGGAGACCTGCCTGCCCTACATGCACCACCCAACTAGCTAACCAACCTCCCACTAATGCTATTTCTTACCTTACCAATTTAGTCCGTCCCATCTACGCCCAGAGAGCCCTGTTGACTCAAAACCCATTTTTACAAGGGTTGAGGGGTTTTTCGCGTTATTACGTAGAATAGCAACCCTGCTCAATTGGAGTGATTATTATCTCTATTTTGGTCATTCTTTATATATGTAATTATTAAAAGCCCGGACACACGAAAGGCAAATGGAACAGAGTAGTTACTCATCCACCTAATGGGACACTATAGAGCTTTACCATAAGCGCCGTATTAGACAGGACAATAGCACTCCCAGTCCTACTTGTTTCCACCTAGCCACATTCCACCCAACAGGGAAGGAAACGGTACTATTTAGGAAAGCCCATTATTGATAGCATTCCGTTCAATAGGGGAGAGTATGCTTCCTTTATTCTTTATGCTTTATTAATGTATGCTTTCTTTACTTCTTTACGATATGTATCTTTATGCTTTTCTTTATTATGCTGTTCAATCCGCATTTGAAAGAAGAGGATGTCAGAACGGGGGGGGGGAAGGTCAGTGGTTCATCTGATTCTCGCGAAGCAGTAAAGGTCAAAGCAGGTAGGTTTTCCTGGAGTGTTTTCGGTTCACTTGTGGACTTAACACAGCTGTTGTTAACTGGGACTTAAAGTTAACTGCTCAGGTTCCACTGGGTGTAATGATAACTAACTGGGTAATGAGAGAGAACAAA
>Ga0233336_1000088_pt1 | contig 15537 bp, 4 predicted proteins | sample GEONDECOMP225_FD_183636 | JGI IMG/M metagenome (GOLD analysis project Ga0233336, IMG submission 183636) | Leaf litter microbial communities from Shasta-Trinity National Forest, California, United States - GEON-DECOMP-225 | ecosystem: Environmental > Terrestrial > Plant litter > Unclassified...
GTTGCACCCCGCACCTCGGGACCTGGCTCTTAATAAGTTTACTAGTGTGGGCTAAGCCTACTTGGCCGGGCGCGACCCTGGCTACATGGCTTTCTAAACCAGTTCAATGAACCCAGCGTTTTCTTAACCTAGCTCATTAAATGAATATAGAAGCGGGCGAACCAACTGGGAAACGGAAGCTCCGAGTACTTTTCGAAGCTACTTACTCGGTTCAGGACCAGGCTCTTAAGAATTTATTAACTCGGCTTAGATCTCTGATCCCGCCTTGCAATAGCAGTAGTTTTATAAACCTGGCCGAGGAACCTGGCACCATAACGTCTTAAGCTTTGTTCACCAGTTCTCATCACCCATTGTAGCTTTATTGACCCTGCGGTTTATACCTAGCTCCACCCACACTTCATTCTACTTCATTTATTCATCCGGTGAACCACGCATTCTGAGCTGGTTGAATGCGTGGGGCCCGCCATCGCTCGTAGTACACTCAACTATTGATCGATCCCCCCCAACTAAGTAACAGGGATCATTTCGTGACCGCCCTACCATAAATGTTTGTTTTAAGGGCGGAAAGAATAATAAGTCGAGGAACGCCAGTTGTGCTCTCTTATTCCCCAAAAACGATCCACTCAATTAATATATCACGTCCTCATCACTAACTGACTCCACTATCGGCCTAACTCACCTCACTTCATATTGCCCTAGCCTCTCATTCGTTGTGGAACCTCAATTGGCTCCATCGGCAAGCAAACGTCCATCCCATCTGTAACACAACATGCCTTATCCGGCGGAAATATAAATATAATCGGCAATAGGTAGCTAATCGTGTTATCGTATCGTGTAATCATAAACATGATCGTGTGCCCCTAGCCTTCCTCCTTCCACGTGTATCTATCTGTCGTAGTATCGGCATGTCTTATTTCCCTGGCAGTGTAGGAACCATGTTCCGTACCGTTCAGTGTGGTTTAGTCAATGTAGGAACTGTGTTCCGTTAAGTACAGCTCGCTCTGTAAGCTCTGTAGCGGTAACCATCCATCAAGGAGCAAGCGATAGCGATCAGGGGCAAGCAGTGTTGATCCTTCCAAGCAAGCTCATGGGTAGATGCTTCTGTCCAGTCGAAGAGTTGTAATCGAGGAAGCGTTGGTTATTATTACCCAATCAGGAGGCAACCCTCTATTCCTTCTATATTGACGTGGTGTTTGATCCGCCACCATGTAAACTTTGAGACCTCCAGAAGACTCTTGAGATTGACAGAGTCTTGTTCACTCCTGGGCTAAGAGTAAATTTACTCTCAGTTGCAGCCTTGGAAGATGATGAGTACACAATTGTGTTCCGACAGGGACATGTATTCATCGATGCAGAGGATCGAACCGAGACAGTATTTTTGGGAGATCGACGAGAATACCTATACATAGTGTGGGGCCAGCGCATTAGCACGTGTTCTCACTTCTGATGTTCCGACATAAGCTAGAGCTCCTATCTACTTTGTTCCAGCATTCAAATGTTAAGAGAAGCTTGTGAAGCCGAGGGGTGGAGCGAGGTAGGAGCTTTGTCCATCGATGTTTAGGAGTTTGGGGAGGAAGGAGCCGGAGGAGTCTTACCCTAAGAGCCAACAGAACCACCGATCGATCCCACCCATTGCAACCAACATAGCACAGTGAGTCTGGAAACACCAGTTCACCTTCACCAACACTGTCAGCACACCACGGGACGCGAAGCTTCTGCCTTTCTTTTTATGCGCCCTTGCAGGGCAAGGCGAACGGGGTGGGGGACTGATTTATTTGATTGATGAGGAGGTTGAGGAGGATGATAATGAGTCTTTCCCATACCTGAGCCACGAACACACAGGGGCGGGCTACACGAGACATGAGCCTTTAACCTTGAACCAGAAGCCTAGACCACCAAGCCATGAGTCAGTCACCTTTCACCTTATGCCATGAGCCATGAACCTTTAGCCTTTCACCATGAACCATAAGCCTATCACCTTTCACCTATCACCTATCACCTTTAGCCTTTCACCATTAGCCATAAACCTACACCACCAAACAAAACATTGAACAGAGAAAGAGAGAGAGTATACTAGCACTACTAAAAAAGAGAGAGAAATAGAGGTTGAAAGATAAAGTATACTAGCACTACATAACTGTTATTATTATTTAAGGCGGGTTCCTTTAATCCCCACCATGCTCATAGCGTCCATCTAGCAATAGGGGAGGTCCCGGAGTATCACACTCCCGGCTATCCGGTCTAAAATGCTAGGGATCTTGCTCATTTACAGATGGGGAGAGGCAAGCAATAGTAGGACTTGATAACAGTCACGATATAGCCCTTCCGACCTATATGGTTACCACTAACTATAGAAAGCCATAACGGATGACCTAGGTACTAGCCATCTGGGTACTAGCCCCGATACTAGTCTTGGTGGTTATAACCTAGTGGGAAATCCATTAGGTAGTTATCCCGTCGGTGGCTCTCCCCCAGGTAGTAGGTGGTTACTGGTAGGTTCTCCAAGAAAGAGAAGGTTTTTTACTTACTCTCAAGCAAAGACACTATATTTGCTTAAGAGTGAGCCTTGTTTCTCTTCAAAAGAGATAAAAGGAGATTTCACTTAATATACTCTTACTTGGCATTTGGGTATCTTTGAATTCTGAATTCATTTATGGGTTACAAGAGATTTTTAACTTGGCTAAAATATTTAACATTGCTCATTTCAAGCACATGCTTATCATAATTGATTTACATTTTAAGAATTGTTTTACTTCCATACTCATGTGAATAGTTATTAGTTCTAATGATATTTGATGTTATTTTACATATTTGTTGCAATTAACTAAGTTAAGCAATTCTCCATTTCTTCGTGCACTTATGCAATAAGGAAGATAGAACTAGATTAGGAATAGAAGCATTAGGACTTCTCTTATTATATCTGATCCTAGACTGAAACTTAACTAATACTCTCTTATACTAACTAAGGATTACTATTTTCATTGTTTCATAAAACGAGACTCTTCTTGAAAAACAATGATATTAGACTTAGACTTCACTCAGACTCTCTCATACTCTCTCAGGAACAATAGGATAGGAATCAGGGGAATTACTACTTTTTAGGCCTCGGAGGGAACCAAAACCCTTAAAACAAGAGATCACCAACCTTTCACTCTTCATATCCACCTAGTGACTTGAACCTCGACCTAGGGAACTCGCATCTTTGGGGAACCGAACTCAGATTCTTTCTCTAATACTGACCTTAATAAGCTGAGGACACATCACATTGAAGAACATCATTGTAGCATCATTGAAGCATCATTACATTATGAAATACATCATTAAGATACATGCCATCATATACATCATATACAACATAGATTCATATCTCAAACAACAGCAACAGCAGCATCCTAACCAGTTCAAGATCCAGCAGTATCGGTGTAGAGAAAATATCCACTTAGACCTTTCTCATTCACTTTTCTCATTCTCATTTATGGAGTTTAGGTTATGTGTATACTTATATTCTCTTTTCATGAGTGGAGGGTAGGGTAATAGGTTGTTTCTTCCCTTTACATTAGCAGATGGACATAGGGATCAGAGGAAAGGGAGTGAGGATCCGCTAGGAATACAGTGTCTCCTTCCGTACCCGTCCCACCCTCTAGCAGTGAGTATCAGTCAAGTGCACTTCGGCATGATTAGTTGTCATTCATGTGATCGAGATGACTCGTCCGATAAAGATGGACATGCCCCGGTACCGCTGAGTTTTCTTTCCGTCCCTTAAGCATCCGTCCAAGAAGCATCTGTCCTTGATTCCACTGATGATGACCCCGGTTCCACTCCCGTCCGGGATGAAGACCTCTTCTTTTCAGTCTGAGGAATATATATTTCTTCACTAAGGTGTGGGGACCAAGGAAGTAAAATTTCGGTTTCCTTGCTTGCTTGCGAGGTTACCTTTGAAGGAAGTAAAACTTCGCGGTTTCCTTGCGAGGGTTGCACAGGGTATTCTGCCCACAACTTAACTGTTATACCTCTCAGGATGCTATCAGATGACCTGATACCGGTTACTGAATATGCCTCCCCTTAACTGGGTTGTAAAAAGCCCTGGGTGCCCCTCCCTGATTGCAATACCACTTGAAGGGAGCCTTGTAAAAATCCTTACATCGAAAGTGAAGCCACTGGACTCTAGCTTGTCTAAATCAGTGGTAGGTTGTATATATACAACGCATAGGTCCTTCCAATTCCCTATAGAAGGTTGTAATGTAACAGGCTTTGGGTACCTTGCCCTCCAAAATCAGTTCAACTTGGTATCTTAACCCTCCAAATCACCCCTTATCATAGCCTGCCACCTTTCCATAAGCCATGGCACCCCAGGTCATAACTGATCAATGCCTGAACTATCCTTCTAAACTTACGAAACTTATAGGATAAAAACTATGCCGGGGCGGGGAAGATAAAGCGGGTTTGAGGTAGGGTGGTCCAACGGACGGACAACGGCCAACCACCGAAAAAAGTAAGTATCTAATAAATATTATGCTAATGCTTCCGGCACGCCCTATAGATAGTAGGTCATCCCATCTGTTCTTGGCTATTGTATCCGTTAGTGATAGAGTACCACTCAAGCTGATCACGAGAGCTACTGACTTTTATGGGCCAAGGACAACTATAGTTCTCCCATCTAAGGAAGAGCAACTACTCCCATGAATAGCATAACCTTACATTGGCATTACCAATTTCCACCTAGCATCCTTTAATAGCTACTAGGGCTGATCGCCAGAGCCGAGGGGTTACCACAGACAGGGGCATATCCGTCCTGTTTAGTGAAAATACTTTCACCAAGGGGACTCTTAAGCACTATACCCCCCCACTAGTCTACTAGTAGGAAACCAGGGACGGACATTAATTGATATTTAATAAGCAGTTAGAGCTGCAAAAGCAGCATCCCCACCATAAGCACCAATTACAGGCTTACGACACAATCAAACACATTTGACATAAATTGAAGTAATATACACCTTTTGGCGGGCTTTACTATATGATGGTCGAAACCCATACCTCATTAAGGGACTTACTCGGAGTCTAATATTTCTTATTTGTGTAATAATGAAGGGGTTTGAGTAGTTCTTAATATGGCAACACCTATGGCGGTTTTTCATATATGATATAACTGCTTATTCCAGAATGAAAGGTGCCTTCCCTGGAGCCTGTCCAGTCCCAGTATCAGAGGTTTTATGGCGTATGAGCTTCATTAGAACGGCGTGCTCATCTAGTAAGGCCTAGACTAAAACCTCATTAAGTAGGGGATTATCTAGACCAGTTTCCAGATCATTCGAAGAGAAGCGCCACCAGTCGAACTGGCAGCATTAGCATTATTACCAGCCCAGCAGCATCCCCCAAAAAAGCATCAATTGGATCAATCCTAGCTTTGCCAATATGAATATGCTTCAGAGCCCGAAAACATTAAGTTATTATTGGGTGGGGGCCATGGCTCAGTCAATAAAAAAGTTCCGCCGTGATCAGCCATTCAGCAAAAAGTAAAGAGAAAAGGTAGGTAGCAGGCACTAAATAAGACTGGCCTGTATATTTTTATTATTCCTAGCAATGGAGTTTCAAATTTCCGCTGAATCGTGTATCGGCAAGGCTTAGACATACTAAATAGGTAATACATGGTACCCAGAATTCATAAAGCAATAGGAGGGTAAAGGATGCGTAGAAGCTTCCCCTACTGATGCTTTTATTGTAAAAAGTTTCAATCTTTCATTTCAGAGTCACAAGTATCGGCGATAATGGGGTTTTGGTGCCTGCCTAATGGGGTCCTATTGGTGGCTCTGCCCATAGCACTAACTCACTTAGGTAAGTGATAGTAGCTTAGGGAGGTAATAGGATATGCATATTACAGCCAAAATATCTAAAATAAATTCACATCAGGTGAAGAGGCGAGGGGGAGAATACAAATAAAATGATAAGGGGAACTGAGGGGGGATGAGTAGTAAGATGGGTGCACAGATAGAGTAACTAGTAATTTCAATAATGAAAGGATGGCGTATGCTTTGGGATAATAGAGAGTGCGAACGTGAAAACAGACGGTAAATTTGAGAAAGAAAGGTGGCATTCCCATATGAGAAAGAATGTAACGTGGTATTATGAACCCTTTCAATTTGTTTTTTTATCATGATCAACCGCCAGATGCCCTTTAGCCACTAGTTGATGCTGTCGATTTGATACAGGTGTTGAAAACAGTCATAGCTTATATGGGATACTCAACTGGGATACTTCTTGCTACCGAGCTCACCTGAAAACAGGAATTAGGTCCACAGAAGAAGTCATATTCAATAGGAAGTTATCATAGACAGGAGGTTGGTCAGCCAATACTCATCAGTGGTCAACAGTCAGTGCTCGAAGGGGATCATTCTCAGGAGGTCTTTGCCTGTCAGTCATCCAATACCTGGGGTCTCCAATGGACAAGAGGAGGTGGCGGTTTACAGCTTGCAAAAGGAGATAGGGGTAACTAGTCTGTGGATGATGGGACTAATTATTTGTTGACATAGTGCACTGATTTGACCACCGCAGTCTATAATCCAGGCAAGCGAATCTTTTTTTTACCCGGCCTTCCAAGCAGAATCAGTAGAACCAGCAGCAGCAGTATACCCACCAGCCAGCCACTACTATACACCACACCTAGCTAGCCAAGCGTTTAAAGCCAAGACAGAAAGACAAAGCCATAAAAAAGCCAGCCAGCTGCCCCACCACTAGGAAGATTTTCTTATTTTATTTTGGTATTTATCTATTCCCACCCAACCAATACTTGCTTGCCTTTTTTCTATCTTGGAATTTAGTGCATAGAAACACCTGGCATTTCCACTGGACATGGAGTATTCCCAAAGGCAGCAGTTTCAATATAATTATTTAAATCAATACTTTTTTTTATTTATGCTCGATCAATCTGAACCCAAAAAACACTGGGGATCCAGGGTGATTTCGTATATGAGGAGGCGTTAGCTGCTAGAGATGACAAAGACCTAGTGGCCATTGATTCCTGGTGATATCAATTCCCAACTATACCGTGCCGTGTTCATTTGGCATGCGTGTTTAAAGGTTACAAATTAAGATGCTTGCTGCAGTGGCGCTACAACTTGGATATTCATATAAAACAAATCTTACAGAAGTGCGGGGAAGATTTATTTAGGTAGGTTTTTATTATTGGCCCGCCCTGCTATTATTCGGTTAAAACACACTTCTTTGATACCGTTCCCTCTCACCCATCAAGGGGTTACCTCAGATGTCCCACCCACCACCTATTTCACTATGTCTACCCACCCAGGAATCAATCAGGTTTGCTTCCCCACCCACCCGGTGGTGTGGCGGGTTGGTCTTGCTCGGGTAGGGTGGGAACTCACTATAGGATCCAAGAGGGATGAGGACTTCGCGCTATCTGGTTTGTCAACTGTCTTTAATGGGTACTGCCCCTTCTCGTATTAAATAAAATGATGTTGGAACAGGGGTGGGATAGTAGTGTAGTATTTAGTTCAGTTCGCTGATTGAATAAGTTACACGGAAGACCCAAAGAATGCAGCATTTCGGTAGTAATTGGTATCACTGAACCTAGTTAATAAATAAAATTAGATATAGATATCTCTTTCTATTTCACTTTCACCCACTACTATATTACTTACGGTTATATATGTAATTACGCTGTCATTATGGATGGGAGTTTTTCCATTCATTCATAGAATATATAAAAAAACTAGAGGCTTTGGAAACGTAATATTCCTTGGAACTTCAAATACCCAACCTCGAACAGGCTTCCTAAATAGACTATGATATTATAAACCAAGAATGGGAACATGGGAACCAACCAACATGGAAAGGCTTTGGAAACCAAGGAACTGCTCTCTAAATGAACTTCTCTTCTTTTCTTGCAGGATCTATTCATTCCGGTTTGCTTGGAGCTCTACTGCTGTCCTTCCAAAATGATTAAAAAAATATTGCTACTGAAAACAGACAGAGCTGAACCCAGATTTTGACAACGACTAGCAAGAAGCCTATTAAGGAGGTGCACCCGTCATTTTGTCGCCGTTGCCGGGGAAGAGAATCATATCTTCCAGCGTTCTAAGGGACGGAGTTGCTCGACCAAAGGGAGAGGGTCAATTACATTAAAAGGGAACACTATAACAAAAGGGGCAAAATGACTTAAAGAGTAAACCCGCCACCACAGTACGAAGAAGGCCAGGGAAGTGTGAATCATCCTGTGCCTGATCCACTGCCTGATCCACATGCCTCTTACATGGATGGAACGGGGGTGAAGCTTGCGGTTCCAGCCAGTGAGGGAGGGCATCCAGACCCGTACCCTTAAAGTTTGGCACTAGCCATTGAATGTTCGGAGAAGACAGACCAGACCCCATCCGATCCAACAAGATTTAGACAGACCCATCCTGTTTTCCCTCCAGTTTTCCCGTAGCTTACATCGAATTACTGTTTCCTTTTAGTTGGTGGGTGGGTGGACAAGGCAAAGCTTAGACAGGCTTCCTTTTTGAAGGTTCAGGCCTAGACAACACTTACTTAAGATACCACGATACAGCCTCTGATTTGAAGGGACTGCTGCTCGATGGGATATTAAGAAGAAGCAGCAGCCTCAGATGAGGAGATGGCCAAAGATCTATTATCTGTCCCGTTTCCTTTAGCAAGATCCCTCGTTCCACCCCATCGAGCTCATTCCTTCGAATTCAGTATTTATTGCTCTAAACCTAAAGGCAAGGAGCTACATGACTCAGGCTTATACATCCAGAAAGTCCAGTGGCTACATCTAGCTATCTGAAGCTAACTTGTCCTTATACCACTAGAATAGATAATGGAAGGAAGTTTTAAAGACTACGGGTAAGAAAGATATTCCTCCCCTTGCGCCTAGCAAGAGGAAGACTAAGGCTAGCTATCCGCCTTCTCTCCCTACGGGCCTTCAATTAGTGCACTAGCAGGGAAAGAGATAACTTCACGCTCTCCAACTAAGAAGCACTCACCTCCTAATAGTATAGCTAATCTTGATATAGGAAAAAGGGAAGAGATAAAGAGAACTATAAGATTAGAAGAAGAGTCCAGGTTCTAATCTGTACTTATTGATGGGATTCTTCATTCAAAGAGTAGCTAAACCCGAGAAGGTTATGAAATATCTTAGTGCGTTAGCGCTAAGGAAAGCAAATGAAAAAAGCAAACCAAAACTAAAAGGGAACTCCCTTTGGCGGAGAGAGCGCGTTGACTTGGGGAAGCCCATGCGCCGGGGAGTGGTAAACTCCCACCTGCCTGCCCTCAAAGCGATTTGATAGATAGAGGAGCTAGGGCAGCTCACGAGCTTGACGTGAATGCCTAAGAGGCTGAGTCGGAAACCGCGCGCATGCCAGACGAGGTATTCCTAGGCGCTATGCTTAACTGGGTAGTGTAAAGTAAGCATATTAATACACATCTATTTATCCAGGTCGGATTGGGTGCTTTTGGAGCACCTCCCAGTCGGCTCGTTACTCAACTAGGCCACCATTCTTAAAGGCAGCGAGAAGAACATTAGGTCCTCACTCTGGTATAAGCAGCCGCCTCGATGATCTCTATAGCGCCGCTTTCTCCAGCCTCTCTTTTCGAAGATAGAATGGAAGAAACTCGTAACGGCGAAAGAGGGTTCCGCCGAAGGAAGGCCTTCTTATAGTATCGATTTTCGTAGTATTCTCTACTGAATGCAATTAGTATTATCCTTAAAACAGTGCCTCACTTATATCACATATTCTCGCCTGCGAATAAATCCTACCCCGCCATTGAGTGCCCCACTGGGTTCAACTGACTTCGTGCTGCTGCCTTGCCTTCCAGAGAGTTTCCCGAACGGTTATTAGCCACCGGTTACTCCTTCAAACAGGTATCCAATCCTGGGTCAACTAGGCTAAAGGAAAGCGCAGGCCCCGTATCTCATGCCTTCCTAAAGGCAGGTTGGTCGTAGATCAGGGTCTCCGCATCCCTCCTTATGAAACTACCAGCACAGGAAGGAAGGGAAGCTCTAGCCCTATAGGAGAAGACGAGAAGATGAAAGATGATAAGACACAAGATGCTCGTCTGCGTCTTCTATAACCTTGAAGAAGCCTTGGAAGAACTAGAAAGCCAGCAAGAGAGAACTCACTAGCAACTCAGATAGGAATTCCAACTACAAACAACCTCGCTACTAGGATAGCAACCTAGCTACTCCAAACCATCTAGCTACGAGGAACAACAGCAGCAACCTAATCTAGTCTTTTCTTTCCTTAGCTTCTATAAACTTCAAAAGAAAGAGCAATCTCCTTCGGACCCTTGTGCTTCTCTTTCTAGATAGACACCTTATAGGAGCTTGCAGGCAAGGCAAGGAAGTCAAGCTAGGTCCCTAAGGTACCTCACTCAGAGAACAAATCAAAAAGAGAGGAAGCCAAGTCACCTTCATAGGGCTAGAGTCCATTCAAGGGCTTATGCTTCTTCACTCTTCCTTCTCGAAACCCAGGAAAGACATTCTATCTATCCTCATCTCTTCGTCTAACAGCCGGATTGGATTAGCTACATGCCGTCGCTAGCCCATTACAGAACCACACGTAGCTACATCCAACTACAGGTCTCTCGAGCCTCATCTATTCTTACCTTTCTTTCTCTCCTCAGCTCTTCTTCGCCAGCAGTAATATTGGATTACTGGAACAACCATGCGCCTAGCACCATCTAATATATTTTGTGCTTCTCTTTTTTAAAGGTAAATAATAAATGAAAAGAATCGTTGACACAGTCAGGAGTGAAGGAAAGAGTCTACGCATTGTTTTGCCTTTTTATGGCTTACTATTTAGAGGCCAAGGACCTCATGGGCTTCCGCGACACCCGTGCTACTCGATGCGCAACTGCGTTTCCTTCAAGCCCTGACGCGGCCAAATCTCACCCTTACGGAACCTGGGATCCTGTCCCTTGGAAGGTCCTCGTAATGGCCCGATCCGGATCAAAGCCTTTCGGACTTATCTCCTACCTACGAAATTTCCAAATCCACTATTTGAATCCTGAATCCCACCCATTCTAATCCAAGCTTCAGACTCCAGAATGATCCACAACGAGACTTTGTCCATCGATGTCTAACAAAGCCCCGCGAGGTCTGACTTCACTCTGAAGTCCTTCCACAAGGCTACTCTCCAAAGTAAAAGGACAGGACAAGTCCGTATCCCTTCACCTGAAGTTTGTGAAAGTATACCACCAGGTTTATGGAGAAACACCATAGGCACTCCCCCGCACAAAGCGAAAGGTATCTACCTTCACAAACACCTTAGAACCATAATCACGACCCAGAATTATACTAAATATCCCCCATATGGTATAAATCCTGGGATAGTTACACAGCACAAGGCTATTCTCCCTGATAATGAAAGACTCTATTAAAATGGGGAATATATTAATAAAGCCTTCACCATGAAGGAGTGCTTGTGAACTCAAACCCACCAGAATTGGAAGCTAAGGATTTAGCTTTTGATATGGTCGCTCCCAAATCCTGGATAATTTTGCGGTGTTCTCCGGTCACCCTACTGCCCCGAGTGACGACATCATCACTCAGAATAGTGGAGGCCGATAACTTTCTCCGACCGGGAATAATCCCGTTCCGCAGCCGTCCATACCACGAGGTGGGATAGAGGAAACAGCACTTCAAGGGAAGTAGTAATCCGAGGATCACTGACAGTTGGTGTCAATTTCTTACTTTATCAATACCAAAGGGGTTACACCAGTAACACCACCTTGAGTATTAATAATAAGAAGCAACATACATATCAAGTGAACAGCCCACTCTCGCTCCGGGATAACCGATAAAAAGGCGGATATTTCAATAACATTATAATGATCCGTCAGTCCCTTTCGGTACACCAACGAACCTGTTCAAGTGTATGTATTAAACAACTATTATGACGCAATACTAACATCACATCACAAAACAAGAGCTTGAAACTCCACTACTAGAGACTCTTTCCTATCACCTGTGTCTACCCTAATATCCCGTTCCTGTACGGGAGCGGAAGCGAGAAAAGAAAAGCAGGTTTGAGATACTAGACTAAAGACTCTAGTCTGAGACTTTAAACTAGCAAACACGAGATCCTTACTAGAGCTCATGACGTAACTAGAGCATAGCACGAAAAGAGGGATACATATAGAGACCGAATCGGATGGATAGGAGCTTGATTGTAGGGGATGCTGGGGCGGGTCGAATTCTCTCTATCCAAGTGCAGCTACTGTTTTTGAAGCACCATTGACATTGCTTATGACCCGGAAGGATAAGTTATGCTTCTCCGGCTGTTGCTGAACCTTTTAGTTAGATCTCTATAGAAAGAGGGAAAGAAATAGGAAATGATGGATCGAATTCCTCCCCTTCGATGCCGAGCTTTCAAGCAAGTAGCGTTTGGAATGGCAGGATTGTTTGAATTGTTTGAAAAGTCATTCCCCACTGATGTGACACTAACTTAAACTCCATTTTTAACAAATTACGCTGTATTATATTATATAGGCGTACTTCTCTTGTTCACTTGAGTGATTCTTGATTATTGGATCAATTGAGAGAAATCCAATCTTGCTAGGAAAGCCCGAAGACTGCTCTCTTATTCCAACGCGTACATTTCAGAGTTGGCCTTTATGGTAAGGTCAATCCTTCGACAATGCTGCTGCATATTATATATGTAATTACGCTTCGATTTTATCTTCTATCTAATGAGGCATTGATTTCCTTGCCAACCAAGACCAAATTAGATTATTAAAGTGCCATTTATTCCCTGATCAAAGGCCGACAACTCATTATTTCGCTTCGGAATACCACTTTTTCGTGATTTAAACGCCGCATTGCCTAGATATGCAACCTCCAGCTTTTAACGAGGCTCGAATCTGCTCCTAAGCATCTCCTTCTTTTCTCCCTCTACAGCCAGCATCTTCGTTCAAGTGAAATAGAATATTTTCTGTAGCTCCAAACTATAAATAAAATAGAAGTAACTAGGCGAGCTGCTAGTTTGAACGCGTTTAACAAATCTAGTTAGGGAGCTGAAGCTGCTCCGTCCGTCCGGTATTTCTTTCTATCTCATCCCAGACGTTACTAAATCTACAGGCTTTGCATAGATAGTTATCGAATCTACAGGCTCTGCCTAGCTGAATAAGGGTAACGTATAGCTATTTATTATACCAACCCCAAACGGGAGGCGGATGGAAACACTATGTTCCTAAAGCGCTACACATGGCTATTTATCATGCTACTCTAGATGGAGGGAGATCCAGCTAGCAGGAATATTAATTGCAGTCTTATATACGTAGTAGTGGACCACCATACCCCGATGATGAGTTCACTCCTTATATTCCCTTCCCACCCATGGCCCAATCTCACTCTATCTATTCGAAGGCGTACAGCCTAATAATATAACTCTATCCCTCCCAATAATCTCATTCTTCGATCGAAGCAGACTTTTGAGCGTGGCCAAGCAAGCACCGTAGCTGCGGCCTCCAACACTCGGCCTATTCTGTAGCCATGGCGGCCTATCCTTCCAGGGGGGACTCGAAGAAACTTACTTTAATAAGAAAGCTGGATCGAAAGATCGCTCTACACCAGCACTAATAACTAGTTTAAGCTCTACACTGGCACTGATAAATGGAACGCCACGCCAAGATAAGATAGGAAGTGATGGGCCTACCCCCTTCTCTCTTTGGGTGGGAATAGAGCCCCCGGTGGGTAGGGGAATAAAGGAAGATCCGAATTAGCGGGAGGGTGGGATCTATAGTGGTGACGGTAAAAAACAAATAAAAGTGGGGCCAGATTATTCATTCAGTTATTTATAAATAAGAACGGGCGGATGAGCTGAAACCACATAGCTCGAGTCGGGGCACTAACAAGTTTATTAATTCGTCCCCACCCGGAGATCTGCACCGTGGATTAGGAGCGTTATTAAGCACTCACCTCTTGCATAGAATGAGATAGAGTGAACACAGTACTGCTGCCTATCATTATATGGACCATAAATATTAATGAAGGAGAGTCATCCCTAATTCAAAGAAACCAATTCTGTCCATATCCTTGAGGTAAAAAGTTCTGAGTTATGCAATGTGAGGGATTAGTTCCATCTTGTAACCAGTCTTCTAACCCTTCTAGGGCTTACTTGGAATGCTCTTAAGGGCCCTAATTATGGTTGGTTTTTGTGTGTCCCTTTTAGTATTTATCGCTTTGCTTTTTCTTGTGCAATGGACAAAAAAGACCATCTTCCCAGGATGGCTCGACGCCTTACTTGAGTCTAGCCCTAGCGCCCCTTCTGGACCGACCCCCTCACTCTCACCCTCTAAGTGTTTAGCAGAATGTAGATGATACGTTCTCTGAGTTCCTGCAATTAGGTCACTACTTTGTGAGTTAGAGTAGCTTTAATTCAACACTTCTTTCACCCCATAGCGACAACGATCTCTTCACTTTTATCTTACTCATCTGGATTGCATACCTGACGATGACTATGCTTCTCCAAGCTTCCTGTCTTAGAGATTCCCATATTATCTGAAGAATCTCATTTTATTCCTACAGGGTTCCTAGCCTGCTTCACTTCTGTTATACCAAAACGCCTTAGAGAATCTGACAAATGATCATAAAGGCAATAGAATTTTATTAATGTCCAATAAATGACCAAATGGTAGGTCAATGGGGCTAGGAAGTACACTCTTTGATACCGATCTGTAGGGGTGCCCTAGGCTACCTTGAAAGCATAAAGCAGGATAAAACATGAAATACATGAACTAAATATTACATCAAAGAAGGAGAAAGAAAGAGTGCAAGAGATCTAGATGTTCGTAAGACAAGATGAGGAGGAATAAGTATCTGTTGTAGAATCAATCACTGAGAAGGATCCTATGCATCGTTTTGCTTGTTCTTCGCCTGACGTTTCTTTTGGGCATCCGCCTTATTGCCTCGTTATGTCTTATATTGGCAACCCCAAGTTTTTAGTAGATGGATATTGGTGTCAGCTTGTTTCCTTCATGCCACTCTTGTAAAGGAGGGTGGGAATTAGAATCCCCAAATTTGTTTGGTGATGATCTTTCTTTTGGGCATCTGCCTTCTTGCCTCGTTATGTAGGGTAGGGGCCAACAAACACAAGGGAATATTCTTCCACAGGCATCCATACTGCCTTGATACTCACTGCTATTTCTGTTCTGTAAAAATTATATATCTGCTGTTCAGACTGTGGGTTTTGCATATTTACTGTGTTGTTCCAGACTGACTATATAGTTGCTGTGATTCCTTCTACTGTGCTTAATTTTATAGCTCCAATTAGCATTTTAGAGTTCTTTTTCGGAGCAAATTCCCTCTCCCCGTGGTCGAGCGTTCGTTTCCTCACCCTCTATTTTATCTCCGAAAGATCTCCGAAAAAACATGCATTTAACGGAGAATCATCTCCTTTAATTGGTCCCGATAAGTCCAATAGGCCTCGTCCTCGGAGGACAAGTATGGCCTTTCACTAGCAAATTGACCACCCCATAGGCCAGGTTCATAGAAAGGTCTTACCGGGCGGGTTGGGATAACCGTAACAA
>Ga0233336_1000089_pt1 | contig 15523 bp, 5 predicted proteins | sample GEONDECOMP225_FD_183636 | JGI IMG/M metagenome (GOLD analysis project Ga0233336, IMG submission 183636) | Leaf litter microbial communities from Shasta-Trinity National Forest, California, United States - GEON-DECOMP-225 | ecosystem: Environmental > Terrestrial > Plant litter > Unclassified...
AACCGAGGTAGAAGGAACCGGAGGGAAGGCACCGCTCGCTACGTTCCTACATCCCACGCTACGGAACCATCGTTCCTACCTCACTAGCACAGAGATAAACTATATGAATGCCAACTTAGCGGGTACAGTGCCTGGAACTGTTGACTCTGGTTCCAAACTGCTTGCTGCTATATTTGCTGTACAAAGAGTATCAAGTAGTGCACTAGTGCTCCTGCCTCGGTAGCTCTAGCCCGACAAAAGGTCAGAGGTGTGGCAAAGGTAGGAGGTTTGTCGGATAGGTTGAAATGGGTTTAATGCTTTTTTTGTAATAGCTAAAATTGATCTAGGCAGGGATGCCGGATTGATAAAGCACCCGCCTTTTCTAGATAATAATTCGTCCTTCCTCAATTAAAAAGTAGAGCTATCGTAAAATAAATTGGAAATATTGTTAACTATCTTGAAGTAGAAGATGCGTAAACAAGGAAATGGGAGATAGAGAAGATTTGCCTACGTAACCCCTGGGTAATTAACTCCACCTTTCCCCAGGCGCATGGTTCCCTTCCGTTCCGGATTGGTTTCAATGAGATCTTTTTTCGTTGTTTATTCAACTGATGTAGAAGTTATATGCCCCGGATAGATTAAGAGCCCATGGCATCAATCATCTCCGTTATTGAAAAATAATAGGTCATTTCCAACGCCTCTAAAGGCTATGTACCGGAAACCATGAACCATATGCATTAACTCAGTCAAGCGTGTATCATTAATAATACAAATATGCATTTATCTCGGATCAACTCAATAATCAATATTGAACACCACTTCAGAACCTAGAGTGCATTGTATTATAACCGATCTATAATATCACCTTTCCGAAGGACCTTGACGACTGCTCAACTTGTTGACGATTGGTACACGCGATCGACGGGGCGGGTTAACGGCGCGGAATAAAAAACCCCCCCAACATTGTTAGATTCACTAGGTTGGTTTCCCCTTATTCCTGAGTTTGGTTCAGGTTGTTTGGGTTATCCTTATTATTGTTTTGCCCCTTATCCCTCTCCCTCCTGCCTCGGTCGAGCCCTCCGGACCTCTTCCATTTGTTTTTTTATTGTTGCGGGGATTGGTTGGAGGTGAAGGGTTATTAGGGATGAAGGATCCCTTATAAGGTAAAGGTGCTTGTGGTTCATGTTGAAGGTAGGGGTTTATGGTTTAGGAGGAGACGGTTCTCCATAGGGAGTGGAGGGGCCTGCGTACGATGGGCCCCTTGTTGTTTGTTGTAAGACAGTGTAGATGTTTAATAACCCTGAGGGATAGTAGGTCCCCCATAGGATGTGTTGGCTCCCCCATAGTGGTTTCCATAAGGACTTTGCCCTTGCCCGATGCGGACAAGCGACTTCGTACCTTTTATTAACGCGAAAAAACAGATTTTACCAACTTATTTGTGGCGTGAGCTACCGAACCTAGAATGTTGTTAGCAACATGAAATGGACTTTCGAATTGGTTCAAATGCATCTGCTTACTCTGGTGCTTACTCCGTTGCTTCTCCCACTGTGGCTATTGGATTTCGGTCAACTAGCTCTGGATCAATGGGATAAAATGCGACTGTTGTTTTAGACACCTTTGCTTTATTCGCTACTATTGATGCTCGGGCACCCGGCACGGGATCCATATTTTGTAGAACTTCATTTTGTAGAACTTAAACTCAATCCGTATAAGGTTATGGCTCTCAAACTAGTGAGGATGCTTCATTTCAATCAACCGGATAAGTGGCTGTCACCCTTACGCCTGGTCTTGACTCAATTGTACACGGAACCGGGATGGGATATGCCTTTGCAGGATATATCTCTTAGCGGAGGGGCTAGGGCCATTAAAGGATGCCACGGGCTATAGCTCTCGATCTGTCAATAGCTCTGGAACCTGTGGATCTGAATCTCCTGTTGGCTTTGCATCTGTCTCTACTCCTGTTATTGCCTATTAAATTGGTGCTTAAACGACGAAACAAATGAAGGTATAACCTGTGACCGGTAGTGCCCTTTCATGACTTTAATTCAATTATGTAATAGTATATAGTGCTTATACTCCCAAAACCGCAGTTATTGGGTCCTCAACAAGCTGCATCTCGATCCGAAACCTCTATAGCCGCTACCTCTACCGAAAGGTAATGCTGCAGCCCCCGCCCTTACCTTTGCGACTGACGCTAGGTATCAATCTCGGTATGCTGTAGGGTAAACATCTACCGCCGAGGAACCTTGCATGAGAATCCGCCCTTAATATGTATGAGCTTCTTTGAGGTAGATTGGGGTGGCTGGTACTGACCTGATCTAACTGCCTGCTTTCATGAGCATTAATAAGTAAGTGACAGGTGGTGAAAGGTAAGGACTCAAAAGTAAGGACTCATTGTGCTTACCCTGCATTCTTCATAAGCGCGAGAGAGATAAGAACCTACCCGTCGTATCTTATAGTTATAAAATTAGTACCGTTATCAAATGCCTAAGCTTCCCTTGTTCAGTCTTCACTTTAGTCTTTGGTTATTATTCGTGAGTGTAAGGTTTACTAGCTGTTAGATAGGGACCTTAACAAAATCCGATTTCTTTATTGACTAATCTTATCTATTTTTATAGGATTCCGTACTTGAACCAATCTTCCTCTTCAAAGTGATCGTAGTAAAGTAAAGGGCCTAGAGGAGTTCCTATAGCACTAATTGCTTAAGTGACTTGCTTCGTGATTAGTACTAATTGCTTGCTTAAGTCTCATGATTGTTTCGATATAAACCTTACCTATAAGATAAGCTGGTTTGTAAAAGGCAGGCTCAGGTAGGTAAGCTTCAGGTGAGGCAGGACCTTCCCAAAGGTTGGAATGACCGTAAGACAGGATCTTAAAACAGGTATTCAAACAGGCAGGACCCTAAGTTGGATTCTAAGTTGGACTCAGATCAGGTAGGCTCGGGAATGAACATATAAGATTATTTGCTAGTACTGACTTAACTGCTTTCATTCAAGAGTGAGCCATAAGTGTAATATTTAGACGTCAATGGGGACGCCTTCCCTCCTTCGTAAGAGGCATAATATAAGGATCAACTGCACCTGCCTTCGTTAGCGACCCGTCACACCTACCCTCTTTCATAAGCTAGGGTGAGGAAGAAAATTACCTGCGCCTATGATCGATTTCACCTGTCTAAAAAGGGCTCTATTGTGTGGTCACCCTAACTCAAACTCATTCATCGTCGTCATTGTATTAGCCTAAGGAGGTAATAAGAACCTATTTCGTCTACTCTCCTTCCTTCCGTTATTAAAAAGCGTAAAGTAAGGATCATTGGGCTTACTCTGCTTTTTTTATAAGTGTAAAGATAAGGACCAATTGTATCCTCAATGGTTGGTTAACTGGTAAGTTACTATAATACATTGTCAGATGAGTGCACTATAGGAAGGACATTGTGAAATGAGTAGGCTGGCTAACCGCTGAGTCACTATGTGCCATCTTCAGATGAATACTGTTACCACATGCGTATATTATTACGGGTAGTTGTCGGGTAGTTAGTTATTCGCGATCAGTCGTTTGTGATAAGGTGGTTTCGGGTAAACAAGTAAACAGGCGGAGGGACTATTATTGCGTACGGACATCTTTTTTTATTGATCGAAGAGCATATACCCAGCTGCATATACCCAGCTACAGGGTAGGCATGAAAATGTTTATAAGCTTGAAGCAATGTAGGAGGGTGAGAGACCAGGTCGAGACCTAAAGAGCAATTCTTTTCTTTATTTAAAATAAGCTAGAGCGTGAACCGTAGGAGGTATGAGTCGCAGGTGGACTGTAAGTGGCGATATAACGCGCTCCAAGGGAAAATGATAAGGTTTTTTACATGTGCCTAAGTTCTCTCTCTTATTTCATCTTAATTTGAGCTGCTTGCGAAGTAATTTAAGGTAAGATACCCGGTTGCATCTACCTATGAAGAAAACCATCCAGGTATAGACTCGGCAAACCAGATGCATGGAAATTTGTAGTCTCGACAAAGCTTGATTGTGATTGATTGACTTGTCTGACAAAGCTTGATTGTGATTGATTTCTTTGTCTAACAGCTTGAAAGCTATCATATACATGTATTTGAATTAATACTTTCCTCTTTCAAGTGATCTTGTACTAAATTGTGTATATGAGTCAAACCTTAGCTACAAATCCTTATGTCAGTGAATGATGATTTTAAGTAAAATCTTCCAAACATCTTCCATAAAAATTAATAGTCGTCATATCTGAAACTAACTGGACTTTAAGTAAGGACCTTAAGCATATTCAGTTAAGACAGAGGGCGGACTCAAGTAAAAGTAAGAACCCTCTCCCTTACGGTCGAGCGGCTCGTACCTCGCCCCTAAGATTGGATTTTGGTAAGGTAGGCGGGCTCAAATATAACTTGGGTGTAGACACTTAATAATATAATTTCATGACCTTACTAATATTGGTTTAATTGCTTTCATCAAAGCGAGTAGATGATACTGATCTAACAACTTTCCTTTTCTTCCTAACAGCTTTCTTTCTTTTATAAACTCAATGAGCTTTCTTTTAGCGAGTTGATCTATGCCTGGTTCCATGGACACAAGCTTTAGTCTTCTTATTGGTCCAGTAGAGAAGAAACAAGCCTTCAGAGACTAGCTTATTAGTTCAGTTAGTCCCGTCTGGAGCCCCCCCTATGGACAACACTTGCTTTAGTCTTAAGCTGTATTGACACAGAATAACTACTAGTATACAAATCAGTTCGGAGAGTAATATCTCTATCGGAGAATAAGAGTAATCGGATAGACCACCTTTATGTAATGAATTTCCCACTTGGATATACTAGGCTAATGCTCGTGATCTGAATAATATTGGTCCTGTGGTAAAAAGCTTTCAAATACTAGCTTATTAGTCCAAGCAGTTAGTCTTAGCACCTATTGGACTGGACTAGTACCCCCATTGTAGATGGAATGCCGCCCCCCCAGTGCCATGGAAACTCTTTTTAGACAAGCCCTAGTCTGTACAGTAAGCCCTATTGATGGACACTTTCTTTCTCTCTTTTTGACTTGCCTTAGGTAATAGCCTTCTTAGTATTACCATTCTGTCTGTGGGAGCTTCGGAGAGGTCCTTAGGAAGGAGGTCTCGACTAAAAGGAGAGGAATATTATCATTGGATAAGAAGATTTGTACCTACTTAGTACCCTTTTATTCGGCCACCTTTCTTTCATGAATTTATCATCTTGATAGGCCACGTGAGCATTCTCTATCATCTCGCGCAATAATGCCTTCTTATACACTGAGATACCCCATCTGGATAGGCGTTCATGAAGAAGAGGTAACCTTTTGTTCTTTCATTTCCATCTGAGAAGTCCTTATAGGTCCTTGCCTTGGTTCATACCTTGTTGGTCCAGAGAAACTAGCTTTAGGATAAAGTCTCTTTTTCCATGCACTCTTTGGTGGAGTCTGAAGCTCCAACTTAATCTTACTCTCCAAATTAGATTTTTCTCTGAACTGAGACTTCTCCACTCATGTATATTATCAGAAATATGTGTGGAAGTATCTTGATGGAATGACGTCAAAAGTTTGGTCCCTGTCTCATAAGGTACTGGCAATTGAAAGTGGTTTAGAAAAGTAATGGCCGAGGCTTCGAAGTTTTGAAAAGTGTTCGCAGGTAATTCGATGTACCACTTGGCTGCAAACCCAGTCAGAGTTCATTGGAAAAGTCTAAGACGTATACTATTATCCATTATGGAGTTGGAATAACACCATAGATGGTACATCATCACATTATTTGTTGGGTCTTCTCTAGCTTTTACTTTGAACTTGGGGATATATGAGGGTAACTTTGTTGGCATGGGAGGCCAACCAGGTAGATGTTGCACCAGGTCATTAGTAAGATTAGTAAAATCTGGTAGATTCAACGTAGTGAAAAACGACAGTTTGGATTGGGAAAATGCCCCCCAACTGGCAGGGTTAGTCTGCATGGTAAAGTTGAGATTTGTACTGTAATGGAAAACATTTGCTCCTGAAGGATTGGGTCCTCTAGTGAAAAGAGATGATTTTGATAAAATCCAGAAAACGAAGGGAAGGCTCCAGATAACATATTACCGGTCTGCATACTTGAAGTCAGGATATACCCACTTCTGATAAAATAAGTGGATCCACCGCCAGTCGACGATGGAAAACTTACTCCAGTCAACGAGGTAGCTATAGGTATGTCACTATGTCTAAAAGGAAAGGACATGGAAGGATTGCTAGAACCAGTTCCAGCCATATGGGTGCTAGCAAATAATGACTGGGTATTCGCGTTTCCAATCGTTTGTCCTACCAAAGTAATCCCAAAAGACAAGGCTCCTCTAGGCTAAAAACCAGTCGAAGAAGGTCCTGCTCCACCTTTTGGATTGAGAATTGGAAAAAATCCCGGAGCACCCCCGGATACAACTGGATTCAAAGTTGTCCCGAAAGTAGAAGGTGGAGGGCTTGTAGCTGCAACAAGAATGTTGGGGTTAACAACATCGCTGCCCCCAGCCCCAGAAACATTGGGATTAGTGCTCATGTGAAAAAACAGATTGTATCTCACACTCGGGTCAAAATTGTGAAACGTTAGGGCTTCCACGCTCAAAGAAGAAAGGATTTGAAGTAAGTGACACTGATTGATGGATATTTTAGATTTAAGGAGTAGATCCAAAACCACCTGACGACGAAGGATATGAACTCCCTTCGTATGGAATATCCTTTATAATGGGAGGATCCAGATCATTAGGCAAGGGAGGAAGTGGATCTTCCCTAGTAGTGTCTTCTACTTCAAGTTTTCCCAACCACTAGTCCTTCTAAAGGGTTATCTTCACTAGTATTTTATTGTCAAGGTTCTTCCTGTTCCGGACTATTTATTGCAGAAGTAACAACCTCCGCATTGTCAGTTGTCCTAGGTCTACGGTTTCGTGGCCTCCTTCTAGCTGGAGGTAATTCAGCGGAGAAACCCCTGAGTCTTCGAGATTGGCGAGATGGTTGGTCTGCTACCTTTAAGATCAAAAAGTCTTAAGCACATAAAAAGAGGGGTTACTCGGCCTAAGGTCGGCTACTTACAAACAACACCCAACACTCTCTATCAAATCCTTGATTATATATTCAGCCAATCAAACGACTCCTCTATAAATTCCAGCTCGGTTGATGAGTGCCCAAGTTTGGAATAATAGAGAAGTGGAGAGGGGCCTTCTGGAAGTCAGCTTTGGTTGATTGGGGCCCAAAGACCAACTAACGAAGGTATGAGAAGTAGTTATGGTAACTCTCCCAAAAGAAATATCCCAAGGTGCGGAGCTCTTTCCCGACAAAGGAGGGGAAGGGCCAATAACTCTCGTGAAGATGAGTGTTGTCCAAGGGAGCTGATAGGGTGGTTATGCGTCTCCCTCAGGTACCGCAAGCACTTCCCACTTGCAGTCACCTAGGCGGAACCCTAGGAAAAGCAACTAAGGTTACCACTTCACGCTAGGTAGCCGGGGAGGACGGTCATCAGAAAAGGCTTCTGTGAATGGGCAGGGAACGTAGGACACAAGTCCCAGACTCGAAGCTCCCGCTAAGCTGGTGTCACCCCGAGGACTTGCCAACTTCACTAAGGTACTCCCAAACACGCATAACATCACTAACTCAAATAGCAGGGGATAATCTGACCACTTGAACCGGTTTCACCTACTATATCTTTCCTCAATATTGACAAAATATGTCGATCATATCACTTGGGTTGGCTCATTACTCAAAACTATCATAAATTGGACATACTTACACAATCTTCTACAACCTTGTCATTTGTTCTGCAACATCAAAACAAAGGGGCCAACAAGCCCTAACCACAACTATTGACTCACCCCTTAGTAAACCTTGTGGCTATGGATGATATGCAAATGAAGGGGCCATTACATTACATTTGAGAAAAATAATACTTATCTCTAGTCATGCTCGGTTGCGAAGAGGATGTCTGAATCTGGGAAGTAGGTTCGAACTGGTTCATATTCTTATTCTGGCGAATTGGCTAGACAATCGGCGACTGACATAAGTGATGTCAAACTCAGACAGAAGTAGTCGCCATCTTGCGGTTCTCCCCGCGATTTAAGGCTTTGATAACTTTAAAAAGAGAGGATCCATTCGAGTCAGTAACTTGACGGAGTGAGATAACATGTAGTGGCGAAGCTTTTTAGTTGCCCAAACCAGAGCTCGACAGTGCTTCTCTATCTGTGTCTCAACATCCAATAGGTTTGACTAAGGTAGTCAATTGCCCTTTCCTTCTGACTGACGAGTATCATCATGTTGAGCTAGAACTGCCCCTAGCGCTGTTTCAGTGATAGAAAGCTCCTAATACACTATATAACCAGAAATCCACTGCCTTTAAGCCCTATTACTGACGAACTTTACTTGTTCATTCCCAGCCATTACTGCCTTTCCCTTCCAAATAAGCCCTGCATCGTATCGATAGCAATTCGGCCCCCCCAAGCCCACCTAATCGTGAACAATCGATCGTAATAGGTCAACCGATCCGTTACGAAACCAATATCAGCTATTTGTCGACCGGCCATCATCATTGCTTTTTAGCTTCCCGGTTAAGTTGGTCGTTCGCCCCTTCTCCCATTGATTCTGTTGGCTCAGCTGCGCGAGCAGCGCAGAAAACGACAGACAATTGATCCATGGATGTGGTAAACGGAATTACGATAACAGCACTAGATGTCAATAGTGTTAGCGGGATGGATTGCTTCGGCGTCTGGATTTGTTATTGGATCCTCATCAATGGGTGTAACAGTGACTAGCTCTCGATCTCGCTTTAAATAGAGCCTGTAGTTCCCAAGGGAGTTCTATCCAGTTGTACACGGTAATTGCAAGTAATAAAAGTGCTGGCATAATTACATATAAGGAGAGGGAAATTGAATAACGGAAGTGGGCGTGGTCAAGTGGTCAAGATGATAGAGAGCGTGAATCTGGTCCATCAAACTGGGTTAGCAAAGGTAGGGTATAAATCTGATAGGAAATGCTTGCTCGCGTGGCCTATAAAGAGTGGTATTTTCACTAAGCTTTGTGGGCGTTGCTTCTTGGAAAGTTAGTGCCTTACCTTCCTAGTGAGCCTACTAACTCAATAGAATTTATCATCTTTTTCCGAGAGCAGCCACATAAGTGAATTACTAGGACCGGTGGTCACCCTTTCTCTTTTTACGAAAGCAGACCAGGAAGATAAGGACTCATATTTTCCGGTATTCACCCAGAATACTATTGCACTAATGGCATTTTCCGATATAAGCCAAGGTGCGTAGCTCTTTCCCGACAAAGGAGGGGAAGGTCCTTACACCCCCATCAGCTTTGCCCGTTCTCCCTTCAGCTGCCGATCAACGCCCCTCTATCTCTATCTCGTCAAATTCTCTCTCCAGGTCAGATTATTCTTTTATAGACTGACTTACTTACTGCCTCACACTTAGACTTACAGCATTGGATTGCATGCATGGAAGAGCTTCACATAGAGCTGCACGGGCTTCAATACAGTACCAGCCTTACATTTTACCACTTTAGTATTTCTTCTGGGTAGGGTACCACTATGAACTATCTCGCCGAGCCTTGCCGAGAATAGCTTTCCCCATAGAGAAGGGTTAAAGAAACAATAGAATAAGGATACGGAATAGTTCTATCTGAGTACAGTAAGGAGGGGGTTATATCATACAAGTATATATCATGGTAGGTCATTACCGTACTGTTCTGACCGATATGTCAAATTCAATGACCTGTTCATTCCACTCTGTTCTATTCGGGTAGGTCTGAAACTAAGTTATACTTGATGACATGGTCCTGACCACTTTGTTCTTCTCTTCTTCGCTGACCTGGTCTGCCCAATATGTTCTCTTCATGGAGTGGGGTCCCGATATGTTCAATTCGTTGGGGTGGTTATTCCCACTCTGTTCCTCTCTTCGCTGACAAGGTCTGACCAATAAAGGAAGGAATCAGCATTTCACCAGGAACCAGTAGCTAGAAGCCAGAAGCCATTAGTCAGGAACCAGTAGCCAGTAACCCTTACTCTGCTTACTTGCTTGAAGAACTTATGCGTTACCAACCGGGCACCCTTTCCACCTTAATAATATAGAAGCTGTAAACCTGTTAGCAGGCCCGGATCAACTGAATGAATGAATCGCTTAGGAAGGAGGTATCGCTTTCAACCTGAGCAGAATAGCATGGCATGGAGGGAGATGGCTAGCATGAAACAACCGAACCCTTCCCTCTTACTTATGGTTTTCCTATCTACCTGCTACCTAGAGACCTAGACTATACCACTTCATGAATGCACTTAGTTATTGAGTTGGGACTGCTCTTAACCTTTCCCTTATTGGCTGGTCAGAACCACCGGATCCATCAACCTTACTCTTCCTTTCGCCCACCAGACACTCGATACAACATCACAACATCACTGTTACCCCCTTATTCCACGCCTTATCTTACTTTAGCTTTTATATTAGATACGTAATTTCTGAAATCACACTTGCTCACGGGTCTTATTAGTACCCACTATTCCGGCCGAGCCTTGCCCATATGATTATGGACTTAGAACCAAACCCCAATTACTAGAAGCCTAGGAAGGAGATGCAGTGCTGCCCAACCCATTCATTTGATCAGCATTTGATCAGGACAATAAGTAGTGTAGGGTAAGATACGGTACGGTACGGTGGGTACAGCATCTATGAACCCCTAACTTTATGCCTTGCCTTATTAATGTTTCCGGGTACCACATATCATTTTACGGGTATCACATCTTACCTTCTTTTTCTCGTGTTCCCACTAAGGAACGAAGTGAGACGAGTTTTAAATTAGAACCAAACCTTGTACCTTAGAACCCTAATAGCATGGAGTGCTGCCCAACACATGAATTGGATGAAGCCAGCCAGGAAGACGATAAGTACCAGGTATGACACATGCTATGAACCCCTTCGATTAGAAGTAGAAGCACCAGATTAGATGAGTTTTTATCCCTTACCTTAGACCTTGGAGAATCGTCATGCCATAGACCTAGTTTAGTTCAGCCTTTCCCTTACCTTCTCCCTCTCTCGCTGCCCTCTGTACAAGAGCCTTTTAGCTGTTGGCTATCTACCCTTCCTCCTCCTCCTAAAACCTTTGAACCCTCTTCCTTTAGCCCAGATCTTTATAAGCTGCTTTTGAAGTGTAGTAGCCCTTCACTTGGAGCATCCCTATTAAGTTGTTGAATAAACTTCGGAGCGCACTCATTTTTGGGCACTTCAAATCATGGGCTTATTCTCCGAGAAATGGGATGTTTATAATCTGAGTTATAGCGACTTGACTGAACTTGTTCCTTTAACTGGTATTCTTGCTACTTTGGGTTGTCTTACCTTGTACTGCTGCTCCTATGGTCTGGTTTATCTGTTAGCTACCTAACCTAGCTTTTACCTGTGAAAGAACTGTGGCTACCTTACCTTCTTCCTTCCTGTAAAAGAGCTTTCTAGCCATTGGCTATCTATCCTACCTTTCCTATCTAAACAGGCATTTATTTTAGTGGATTACTTCTCCTTTGTTTTCCCTGCATAGCTCCCCTTAAAAGAGCCCCTCCCTCTTCCTTTAGCTTGGGCCTTATAAGCTTGTGATTCAGTATTACACCAAGGAGTGTATGATTCTCCCTTTTGCTTACAAGCATACTAAAGTTGCAATTTTATTACAGTTGTTCAACGCAAACTCTTTTATATAGTGCCCCGCATGCTTAGTCAAAGTCATCTTGATCTTCGTGGTCTAAAGAAAGGGTGGGTAAAGGTAACACCATCCCTCCCATGTGTCTAGGGTTCTGGGCAGTAACCAAAGGGTAAGACTGAAGCAATCCAGGCATGTGTTGAAGTAGTTGGATTAAGGAAGCACTAACTTCTCAATGCTGGGGTTGCCATATTCTAGGGTAATGTGAAAAGTGGGGTTGCATGTTTTCAGGTATAGGGGATCTCCCCTGATAAATAAAAAACTACTTTAGCACTGTAAGAAGGAAATAGGATATATATAGGGATGAGGGATGAGAAATGAGCAGTAATCTTAGGTATCTATCTCTATTCTTATTTCTATTCCTATTCTTATCTTTTTGCTTCTTCCCTTCTCCTTCTTCCCTTTGAAAAGGAAGGTGAGACTTCCTCGGATAAGGGGCGAGATCTCTGTTGAGCGTAGCGAGTCGACCCTTCATCACGAGGGCTGGATGCTACGAACTAAATTGGAAGGTACATGGCTGATGGATTTGGGGAGAGAAAGAACTCCGTAGGAGATCTCTTCCATTGGATTTAATGAGTGTATTATATATGTAATTATGCATTATTTTAATAGTGATTTCAAAGCTCTTGGATAGCTAAATTTGGATCTTTAAGTCTGCAGTATCCTATTGCTTTTGCTTTTTTTGAGTTAGCTGACAGAATTAGCTGACAGAAATGGATTCTACTTGGATAAATGGGTGATACTTGGGCTGGATGCTACGATCTAACTAAATTTGAACTGAGGGGCGTCAGGGATGGGATGCGTGTTGAGCGAAGCGAGCCATCCCTGATGAGCCCTGCTGGGTAGGGATCGCATCAGGTTAGAGACAGCATCCGGCTGGGGAAGGGTAGGGACAGCATCATATTAGGGACAGTAGTCTAAATCTAAAAAGTACATCTATATGTTTATTCATCTTATAGAATAATGACTAAAAATGTTTGTAAAGCTGTAGTGTAAATGTTCTCTTTATGGTAATCTGAATATGGTTTGTGCCTTAGACGATCCCATGCTCTTAAGACGATCCATTTAGGCCTTAGACTATCCTTCTACCATAAGCTGTGCGATCCATCCTTGTATATATAGGCTGTGGTGCCCCCGGCAGGGCATGTTCGGGCTCCGCAGGACAACTAAAGGAGATGTTCGGGCAGGTTAGATAACTGTAAGAGTCTGGGCAGGGTACGTATGCATCCTATAAATGAACTAGTTCGGTTCATACGCATCACTTTATAGAACTGAATGAGTCTGGACTGGGTAGGGACACACTGAAGAAATCTAACTAAATAACAACTCAATAATGAAAGGGGCGGGTAGAGGGACAGTGGGGAAGGGATGGGATTCCGTTGAGCGAAGCGAGCCATCCCTGTATGCATCACATAAATGGAAGACTCTCGCTTTCAGAAAAGCTGGGTAGGACAGAATAAGGCTCAAGTGAATGCCCTAATTATATATGGATGGTTCTGCAGGGGGTTCGGGGGACTGCCCCCGAGAACACCCATTTGTGGTGCCCCTTATGGGTATATGATAATCTGACTCTTATAAGTAACCGTAAGCAGGGCCGTGAGTGCCCCCCTTTTAAAGATAACCGTGCAGCAGGGGGTTCGGGGGACTGCCCCCGAGAACTCAAGCAATGTTGTTCCCCTTTAGAGACGGCTTAAATGAATCTGATATTGGCTCCGAATTTGGACTAAGTGAAATGTGAAATGCCGTCAGAATTGCCATTTTGCTTATTGAATATCGCTTTTTGCGATCCTCAAGTGGCATCCTCATTTGGTAATCCTATGCTTTTCCAATCCCCCAAATGGCCTTTGTGGTGCCCAAAGAGGGAGGCGAGACCCGACTCACTTCGCCAATCTCACATCCACACAACACGGGACGGCAAGAACTACGGCACCGCAAGAAAATACCGAGGGAAGAAAGAATAGAAGCTACGGCACCGGCAAGGGGACAACCCGATTCCCGCATTCTGTTCAATCCGCACCAGCAAACTCACAAGGGCCCCCTCAACCCACCTATCCTGGACAATTCCCAGGGTGACAAACCGACGAATCAGCTCTCTTACTTGATTGCAGCTTCCGGGAGAGAAGTTCAACTGATACATCTTCCGGGAGAGGTGTTCCAACTGCCCAATTACACGGCCCCATTGTTCACTTTCTAATTAGCTCTCTCTCTTGATCCTTATCTCACGTCCACATAATTTAACCCATTGCTATTCCACGATCCAACGATCCATCCGTGGGTTCTAAGGTCTGATAACTGTCCGTCCCGTCCCTCCAAAGACCTCATGGTATAGGGCTCAAGATCTACAAGTTCTGGTATATAAAAGAAAGAGTATGAAAAGGCAAGGGAGTGTGGTCATAGCATGCATGTGCTCCTGGCAACAGGGGTATTCCTTAAATCTAGAGTGTATACTGGATGCTCCTAGGATTCTGTTCTAAATAGGGTAAAGAGCCCTCTCCCTTTGGTCGAGCAACTCCGTCCCTGAATAGGGGAATAAATATGGCACAGTGAGTGACGTTTCTAGGGTTATGGCACTAATAATCATCCATCCTAAGCACTGGGTCTATCTATTCTATATTCATATTCTGACGTATATAGCAAAGACTGGTCCTGGGCCTAAGCTCCATGATAGGGCTACATAAGGTAGATGGCTAGATGGCTGATAAGGGAAGCTCCTAGGAAGACTAAGCACTGGGTGGTCTGTGGTGTTATTGGGAGAATTCTACATGTGTTTAGCTCTCGTATCAAAGTCGTAACTGGGGTAAGGTAACACTCCTCCATCCACTCAATTCAATCCAATCGGCGTAGGTTTTAGGGTTAGGGTCAAAAGGTCCTATTATCGAAGGCATATGATGAGTGATGCAGGACAGTGAGTGACGGTTCTAGGGCTATGGCAGTAGCTAAAAAGTAAAGTAAAGGGTGAGTTGATCCATCCATCCATTCCATCCTATGCTATCAGGTGTTCTAATCATTCCCAACTCTCCCTAGGAGGATTCCTTTACTGCAAGTAAATAAAGTGTTCTAAGCTTTAATTAATCCAAGCGGTAAGTAAAAAAAGAAGCCTAAGAGGTATAATGGTGAGGTTGTCAAATGTCATGCTATTCTGCCCGGTTCTCTAGCTGCTCGTACGTATCCTAATCATTCTACAAGTTATAATCCAGTTGAAGCATTTCCTAGCAGTACTAAGCCCATGCATCTAAGTGCTCGGATGGAAAAAGAATTAATCCACGCATTATTTCAATCCATCCAGCTAGCCAGCCATGTATTCTAATCAGTTCCGGCGGTTGGATTAGCAGGTTTCAGGATTCTCATTAATACGTATCTGAAGTTTCACTCACTTACCTTCCCTTTCAACAGCCTCCCGTGAAAAGGAGAAGGCCCTACTATTAAAGGAAGGTTTGCTGTTGGGGTTTGATTCCCTTATAATCTTTAGGCATAGAACCGAACGCGACTCCCTAAGATAGGAAGGTTTTACGCAGGCCTATTTAGGGATAGGGGCTATGCTGATCTCCTTCATAGAAAAAATCCATACACGGAGCGCCTCCGGTCTTTAGCCCCCCAGGGTGTGGGCTCGATTAGCGCCGACAAATTGACCGAATGGAAGGCAAGGGACTCCATCCACTCCCTACTGGTGCCAATACTCTTACAGTTCTCGAATGCATACCCTTACTCCTACCTGTCTTCAAATAGTTCATGCATATCTCTACTGGCTTACCTATACCCCTGCTCAGACTAAAAAGTGGATTACCAGTTGTCCTCAGATGAACCAATGATCCAATTATCCTACTGGGCTATCAATGACCTGATGA
>Ga0233336_1000090_pt1 | contig 15424 bp, 11 predicted proteins | sample GEONDECOMP225_FD_183636 | JGI IMG/M metagenome (GOLD analysis project Ga0233336, IMG submission 183636) | Leaf litter microbial communities from Shasta-Trinity National Forest, California, United States - GEON-DECOMP-225 | ecosystem: Environmental > Terrestrial > Plant litter > Unclassified...
CTTGTAAAAAGGGACCACACTTATGATAAGGAGATATATGAAGAAAATAAAGGAAGTCCAATAAATTCCTACACACCAAGCGCCATTTACATTATCTACAAGATCGAACCACCCCAGCTATTGTTGAATCAGACATTGGTGGAAAGATTACCAAAAATAAGAACCCAATTGAAGTTACAGATAGCTGGTAGCGCAGTAATAAAAGTTTCAGAAAGCACCCGGCAAGCTCCTACCCTAATATTCATTTAAAACATCCAATAACAGATGTAGTTATGTTAATGAGAAGACTCTATGGGAAAAAAAGGATTACACACGTTTGCTGGAGCATTGAGTGCCACTTATGTATTAGGTGTTGTACAATGGCTCAATTCTTACGTATATTATGTATTACGTATTAATTTAATGCCCTCTTAAGTGGGTTGTTCAGTAGCACTTCTTTTGATTTCTGCCATAAAAAAGATATTAATTCCTCTCCCTCTCTTAGGTTAGGAGTAAATCAGAGAAATAATGTGGGTCGAGTGCATTTCAGCTATCTCCCTCCAAAGGACTTTAATGAAAAGGTCCCGAAAACAGGGTCCTTTGGTCAAATTCCTATCGATGGCGGCCCTCGACTTATCTTAAGACATTTTTTCCCTCCTTCTTTTTCAGAGTAAAGGTCCTCTCTATTCTATTCCATCTTGCGACTGAACAACCAACCGGAAGGGGAAAAGAAAGGCAGACTTAATATAATAAATAGAAAGCCCCCTTACTAACTGGATTATAAGCGGATGGTCACGCTTTTTTGTTTTAAGCATCCGTACGGGTTCATCCATTCTACTATTTTGTCCATCTCTACTATATGGTAAATTTAGTAAAAACATTCTTTCTTGTATTTATACACTTGAGAAAAAAGGATAGGAGCGCTAAAGGAATAGGAGCGGAGCCGCTCAACCAAGGGGATAGGAACGCCAATCAACCAATAAGGAGCGTATATCAACCAATAAGGAGTGTCAATTATTATATACGTATTTATGCCTAATGCCCCTCAGCACCTAACGTCTTTATTGAGAAGTATCTAAAGGGAAGTATCTAAAGTTATCCTCGCTAACGCTCAATGTAAGGATAGTAGGGCTCCTCGCTAACGCTCTTAAGCTATTGGGATACCACCCCCTACCTCTGTAGCTATCTAGATACCTCCCTAAAGGAAGGCCTTTAGGGTATTAGGCCCTACTATGCTTCCCTTAATATATCTAGGGTACCAATACCTGGAGTAGGCCCTATATTTCGGGTATATTATTATGGCCCCTACAATTGTTAGGGCTTAATACCCTACCCTGAGTCAGTTAGAAAAACTGACCTTGCGTAACTACATATATATATATATATATAAATGACTTGATGTATCACTGACCTTCATGAGAGCTAGGCACTACCTATCAGAAGATGACCCTACCTAATGTAGGCAAGCACTCAAACCTTAGTGAAATGTCACATATATAGGCAAGACCTTGCTAACAATAGAAGGTGGGTTCCTGTTACTGGCTCTGTGGCCAACCAGGAGGCTCAAGGTTCGCTTTATCGGTAAATAGAAAAGTTTTGGGTAACTATGTAGACAAAAGACTTCTACCAGGTCTTCTGTTCCACCAGGTCTTCAAAGAGGCGAGAGAGATATAAGAAATCTGCCCTGGTACCACGCTCGAAGTGAGGTGATAAGAAATAGGCCTCTGAGTGAAAGTGCTCGAAGTAAGTGCTCGAGATCGAAGTGCTCGATCTATCCTTTTTGGAATGCGTTCAATGGCTTGTTTATCTAACTCTTTTGGCACGCGTTCGATGGTTTGATGGCCAATATTTTTCTGTCTTCTATGGCATCTGATAAGAAATATGCCTATTTTTCGGGTTATCCCCTTAAAAAGGAGGGGTTCAATCCTGCCTATTTTAGTTGGGACCCAAACCTTCTTCTCCACAACTTTTGATTTTCCATTTGTGGATAGTTTCAGTCCCGAATCATGGAGGGAAATAATTCGTAGTTATTTCCGGTCTAACCTTACTAGTTTGAGTGCTTGCCTACATAAAAAGGACATTTATAAAAATATAACCGCCTTCTTAAATAGCTCTGGTCCTACCTTTCGATCACTTCGAGCAAAATCGTCATTTGATCCAATGTTCTTTCGGCATATTTCTTCTCCGCCAACCGAGGCATATCGCTACTTCGAGCGGTAGCGAAAATAGGCCTATCTCTTCAACGGCTGTGGATAGAAGCGGATTCGAGGCATATCCACTGGCCTATCCTCACATATCGAATCACATCAACCGATCTTAACCATCGATTTGCTCAATCTTTTAAAAACATTAATAAATAAAAAAAAAATGTAACATAAAAGTTGTGGGAAAATTGAAGTCCCTAAAATAAGGCCCTCATTAAATAAGTAACTTAGTAAATAAACCCATCAAAATAGGCACGGTAATACCGGTCAAGTTTGAGGCATATTTATTCTAACCAACCACATGACTATAACAGGAAAGAGATTTCTTATTAAGAGACTGAAGACCAGTGAGACCGAATACCAGTGAGATTTATACTAGCTATATTTATCATTCTAATATCTCCAACTATTTATAAGATCTCTAACTCTTTATTATCTACCTAACTCCCTAACTTTCGGGGGCATTAAGTACCTACCTCACTTTCGGGGAATGAATAATCTCCCTCACTATGGATAATATCCCTCAAAGTATAACTAAGTATCTTTCTCCCTTACATTCATTACCTGCCCTCCTACTAATATCTATCCACCTGCCTGATCCACCAACCATGAGTCCGGCTGAAAAGGCCTTACCATCGAAAGGATAGAGTTGCCAGCTGCCGAACGTAAGGGCGATCGAACGCATCGAACGCATGCCATGCTCGCCTCCCTAGCTCCCTAACACTATGAAGTACTTACGGGGCATTAATGTACGGGGGATCGGAAGTACTTACGGGGATAAGAACTTACTTTTATCAAAAACTATTGAATCAATTCCACTATCGACTGGAAAGTTGTGGAGAACTTTTTTGGCCCTAACATTTTGAGGAAAGAAACCACCCCCAAAAATATAGATTACCTCCCCCAAATAGGCATATTCCTCCGTCCCGCTATGAAGAAAGCGACCGAAGGGAGAGCTATCTATCATCTATTTATGCCGCCGAAGGGAGACCTAATATCCATTCTTGTGCGACCGGCAGGGAGACTAGCTGGAAGGATAAGGATATACTATTTCTTTAATTACCCGCTCATATTCCTTCATCGATCTGTCACCATAAAACTCTGATAACTCCGCCCTTAACAGACTTACGGCACTTGAACAGACTTGGGGGAAATACAGACTTGGGCAGAAGGGCATGAGTTGTTATCCTGCGGAGCACGCCCCTCACGGACTAGGTCTAATCAGGTCAAAAAAATAAGGAGGGAAGAGCTTTCATCCCTTGTATTCTACCAAAGCGCATGAAGGAAGAACCATCATTGCCTCTCACGCCTAAGCATGAGGAAAGGATAAGAAATATAAACTGATATACTTTCATGCATTTAGCCACATTATGTAGGGAACAGACCTTACGAACAAGGAGACATTGAGCCAATATTTAGAAGTGATAAGTGATACATTTAGCCCATATTTATATATGTACTTTACCCGACAGCGGACGGATATTTACCCGACAAAGGATAGGCTTATTTCTTCTCGCCAACCGAGCTCGCCCCCTCAAGGTAAGGTTTTTTTCACCTCCTGCTAACTGTTAAAGGTTTAGCTCTCTCTCGCCTGCAGGGTTTAGCTCCATCGATTTGCTACCACCGTGGAGCTATACTCTTCATATTTTATTGGGGCCTTCCTTCCTACATTACTTACCCGACCTCCCTTCATACTAAAGCATGCCTTTCACTAATATATATATATATTCACTTCCCCCATAGATTGTCATTACTAGCAGGAAAGATATTGATTAATGGATATACTATTTATTTAATTACCAGCCTGAAGGATATATATTAGTTATAAAGAGGCGATAACGAGGCTTTTCCTTATGAGGAAGTACATTTAGAGGGTGCTTTCATCTTAACCGACTACTGAATACATACTTTGGGGATGGGTCTGTTCTACCCACCCTATAAGGAACCCAAACTCTAAAACAAAACTTCGTTCTCTGCCGGCATTTTGTAGGCAACAATGTGTAACACTTCATATAAGGTGTCATAAGGTGGTTCTTTCATTCGTAAGCGCGTTTCATTGGAAGTTGTCACGGTACTTTCATTATTTCCCCATTCAAATCATAGCAGAGTGAAAGCCCTATGTTAAGGCCTCTCGCTATAATTTGTCATTTCCATAGTGTGGTGTGGTTAGGCCATTATTAACTAGAATTCGTGAAGGTAATAACTATCTCATTGCCGCCCCTTAGCCACTAGTGTTGTGCTAAGTCAAATATCCTCCCCTAGCCCATCCCGAATGGCCAGCTGAACTAAGCTATATGGCAACCAATCCATTGAGACATAATCACTCCCAACCGGTCTTGTTGTGTCCTTGTTGTAGCAATATAGTCAATTTCATTGTGAGGTCATATTCATCGGGGTCATCAAAGTCGAGTTTTTATTAGTAAAATCTTTCATTAACTTTTCATAGCCAATAGGAAGTAAATAGACCATAGTAACGAGATTCATTGACCTGAGCAGTTGTCAGTTTGTGGGTTCCTGCTTCTATATGGAGGTGATGATTCAATCAATGGAGGTCATGGCTATGTTACTAGGCGGTCTAAGTAATCTCATTCACCAAACACCTGAGGAAATTGGTAAAATAAGTATCCTATTTTATCATTGACTATTTAATAAGTAACTAATAGTTCAAGAAAGTTTACATCATTCACTCCACCTTACCTTCATTTCCAATATTAGTTATCTTTACGTATCAGTGAAGTAGTACGAAATAGCTCCACACCTCATGGTGCTCCCACTTAATCGCCTATCGAAGTGATTCCCACCTTGTGAACGAGAACTTGTCTAGATAAGAGAAGGGGAAAATAGGTGTAAGCATCGCGAGATGTTAAGCGATATCGTACTAAATTGTGCCGGTCGCAAGACTGAAACTCAAAGGAATCGGCAAGGGCCCGTACATCGTACCCGGGCTCCCCTCAGATGAGGTAGTCATAGGGTAACCTGCGGCTGGATCGAATCCCTATGCGGCGCATGCATCATATAATAATATAAAGATATGTCTTTCCTGATAAAGAGGGGAATAGCAGTATATCCTAAGCATTCATTCAGTAATAGGTATAGGGCTAATAGGTATAGGTCTTAAGGTGGTTAACTAGAAGGTGGGTTGCTGCAGACATTAAAATAAAGGTAGGTATTCTAGGCAGTGGATTCTAATTGATGACTCGTATCAGCAAGGCTTGGCCGAACCAGAATCTAATATGTAATACCTAGCTAGAAGTTTATACGTGGTACCAGAATGAATAAGGCGAATAAAGTAAGGTAAAGGGTTCATAGTCAGAGTGCTGTACCAACTAAGCATTCATTTGGATTCATTTAATCAAGTAGTATAAGACTAACAGATCTAGGTCTTCAGTCGGAGGGAAGTTTTCTGTTTCCCCCCCACCATAACCAATCACGCTTGCCATCAAGCAATATTTTCTTTTTCCGACCCGAATGGCTGATGAACTTGGTGAAACGATCCTTTTCCGAACTGTCGTATGTTTGGTTATTCCCGGTCCCGTTCGAATAGAATATCCCTTTCCATTCCCTTTCCTCGCATTACAAGTTCGCTGGCGCTGGTTTGGCTGGGTATTAATTAACTTCCTTCTCCCTCTCATTGGGCTGGCTCTCTTTTCCCTCGTCGTCTCCATCGTAGTCTGCGTTCGGTCCCTTATCCGGCTGCTTATTGTCCTATCCCTCCTGCTTACCATTATCTGGGCGCTTATTATCCTCTTACCCCTACTCACTCCCGTACCTGTAGTGATCCTTCTATTGATGCTGCTCAGACCTTCAAATACCTGACTTTAGTTCTGATTTGCCTCTGCCTGATCCTTACCATTAGCCTGTGCCTGATCCTTGACCTTCGCTTGATCCTTCTATTTTGCCCGATTGACTTGAAATAATTTGAATTTGAATGTCCTCTTTCCTTCCTGTTCCAGCATCCGATTCTGAGTATGGTCCCGAAAAATTAGTCCCTTCGATCAATAAAGCAACTAGCAGAAATATCGATCCATCAATTCATACAGTTACCGGGGGGGCAAGCTGGTGAGTTTCCGTTCGTATTCCTTTTTCCTCTAGAGCATGGCGGGTGGAGGAGCACTATCGGGTCGGGTTGGTGTCGGACCAACGGGGGTGCGATGCTCTATAGGAAGGAAAACACAGGCAGGTAAATGCGTATAGTTGTTCAAGTGCACATTGTCAGGTCGCACCAGACCAACCTTTCACACGGGTTGATCAACTGATCTCATATCTGTGAAATTGAATCTCGCATCCCAGTAGATGAGAAAGCGTAATTACATAGATAATAGCAGCGCGGAAGCTCACCCTTATATAGCGAACGGATTCCTTCCTTCTAGCTTTGCTTTCTTTCATGCATGCTCGACCTTGCGACCTTACCCCTTCGACCTACCTTACTGCCTGCCTTCTTCGACCGGATACCTTCCGACCTGCCTTCATCGAACTGATTTAGACCTCGATTTAGACCCCGATTGATGCCGCCCGTTGATCTCTTCTTGCCCGTCTATCTAGATGGACCTCCCTGACCCACCCTAAAGGCTTCTATACTTACCTTGTCTACCTGAATGGTCTTCCCTAATGGCTCTATGCTTTCCTGAAGCTCTCTATCTAGCTTCTTTCCCTCTAACCCCTTCTTTCTCCCTTAGGTATGGTCCAGTTGTTAATGGACTTGTTTAACTTAGCTGCGCAATGAGTTAGTTTGAGGAATGAGTGCTACCACCACCTCACGCTGGCCGCTCCGATACGGCCAGCAGCAAGCAGCATGTCGTCAGTTCTCTATATGTGCCAAGTAGGTCGAGTTAACCTAAATATCCCCCGTCTGGCGATAACATGTCTTAAGAAGGAATGTAGGGGAAGGAATGAAGGGGAACCAATAGATGGGAAGACAGAAGGGACAGAGAGGGAAGGGGTACTAGCCCAACTAACCCCAACTGGCTGGTGCTTTATTACTAACTTATTTTGCCTTCCTACCTTTGCCCACAAAAATCCATCTCCCTTTTGTCCTGCTTCGCTTGTAATTCTCTATTTTATTTTCATTTAGATTCTAATTGATTCCATTACCCAGCCTTCTTATATTTCGGCTAGGTTAGGCCTCAGAAGAAATATATATAGTTGGGGCTGCCATATCTCTAAGGTGAAAGTATTTTGAATGGGTGGGCTGTCAGCGGACCATCCGACAGAGGTCTTTTTCATAAGGAACTGGTTTAGCGCTGCTGCTTTCACGTTTGGTTGAGAGCCTTTCCCAGGAGGTCATTACCAATCAGAACAGTCATTCCCAACCGGTCATTACCAGTCATAGCAGCACATACAGATATATAGACCTATAACCCTCTCGATCTCGACGAAACCATAGACCTCGAACCCAACCACCCACCCAGGTGATGGTAACATTCCTTCCCAAGACTCCGTATCGTTATAGGGTATAGGTCTAGGTAAAGGTAGAGTTTTAGATAGAGATTAGAGGTAGAGAGTTATGGTAAATATCTGATATGGGCTATGATTGGCAATGCTGGGCTATGAACCAAGCCAAGTAGCCAAGTTGATTATCCCAGCCCAGAGCTATGACTGGAAATTGGCTATGTGTGTTGCGCACCTCCTTATCGTCGACCACTGTCTATCGGCTAACCTCCTGGCAATGACTGGTGCTTATGCTCATGTATGATGTATGATCATCAACTAGTGAATCATATATAATAGCAAGCATTATAAAACAAATATATCTTGGATCTAAGGTATTACTTAAATAGCCGCCATGTTCCCATGCACATAGAAGCCACTCACTGAAGACAAACTGTTCACTACACAAGCGACTCACTACGCGAAGCCGCTATTCAAAGCAAATAGAATCCATTTGCACACCGAAAGCCATGACTTAACGCTACGGAACAAACGTTCCTACTTCAGCAGCACTTAGTACTGGAGGATAATGACTCCCATGCCTGTCTTTATCTTTATGAGCATATTGTACAGTGATCCGAATCTCTCTTAGACTATATAAACCCTGGTTTTATAAGTATTCTATGTAAGTTATTATCACGAATCACCTTAAGCAATGGGAATTTCACCCTTCCTAAAGAGCTTATTTATATGTAAACACAAAGCTGTACTAATGATTAGTCCCTTAATACACTTTTTAGCCCACCACCTACCTTTTAAAGCTATTTAACCTGCCTTCCTGCCTCCTTCTTTATTTATTCGCCCTGTAAGTTGTTAAATATAAGAGGTGGTAAATAACAGATACTAACATGAAAGCATACATTTAATCTCCTAGCAATGTTGTCTGAAGGCCCGCCCAACAAGGCTCTCTCATTGACCATCATCCATCCGGCAGTTACCAGGATCTCTGCTAAATTTTCTGGCTGTAGTGAAGTGAGTCAGGAATGAATGCTATGAACCTCTAAATCCTTAGAAGCACCGGATGGATGGAGGAAGAACCTGAAAAACTCCGTATAATCGACTCGCCTAAAAAACAATGTTATTTATAACACCTGGATGGAAATTTATACGACCCTGTATGTTCAACTCAATCTTATATTTTTCAAATACGTAGTTGGATGCGTTTTTGGAATCAACCGGACCAGCAGCATCATGGTTTTTATATCTTGCTTCAGGCATGGAATGGTTGCATGGTCAATTCGTTTAGGACTTTTGTAGCTCCCCCTGCTCTCCCTATTCTGGATGGATGGCATGGCACAGACAAATTATCATTTTCCCATCCTTGGTTAGTTGGACAGTTCAGTTGTTGTGGTGATGTAAGATCATCGTAACTTCCGGATTTAGTCATTACAACGGCTGAAACTTTTAGTGGAGATCGTGGAACTGCCACGGATAGAAGATTATAAAAAAACAGCCATAATTTAAGAGAGTAGCCGAGAACTTATTGTTGTAGCTTCTATTCTTGTTCCCCATGCTTTCCTGATTGTTGGATAACATGGCGATGGGATGGTGGATGGACATTATCCATTAGTAGCCGAGCCGAGGACTTGTCCTTTGCTCTCCCGATTACTAGATGGTATTATTGGATGGCAGGGCACGGCTGGGATTATTGAGGAACAAACGTTTCCAGAGGAGACCCCGCCCGCCTTTACTACCTAGAGCAAGTTCTCCACGATTGGCATCTCCTCAATGAAAAATAAGAGGGTTTATCAGTACCTTACTGGGATGATGGTGGAATGAAAACCTGCACTAACCAACTAACTATCTACTGTCAGTGATTGTTTATGAACAGAGAGCAGCTGATGAAAAAAAAAAGACATGTACTCTCTCCCTTATTCCCCCTGAAAATTACACCTTTTCCGTATCCCTCGGCAATGCAACTGGGGATGGGTATTGACAACGACTATGAATTAGAATAAGTTTTATTGTCAACAACAAACAAGTAGAAATCTAATTTATTCTCATTTAAATGTCCCATAGGGTGGGGGATTAACGGGATAATGTGTGATGTAGGATTACCACTCGTCTCCCCTATCGATCTATTATAAGTAAGGTATAGTCTATAATGACTCAACCTCTCGGTCTCCATCTGGCTGGTTCCCCTGAGCAAAAGCGAAGAACAACTGATTATAACTCTTTCAATAAGTTCCTCCTCCGTATGCCCTTATTGGATATAACTAGATCCCTTGCTTGCTATTAGAATGAAATGATATTTCTATCTCTGAAAAAGTTAAGCGTAACATGCAACACGTATAAATGCTAGTGAGTCGAACTATCTTGATCTCTTATTAGGTAGAGCCCGCCCATTTATAAAAATGGAACTTCTATTTATTAGATAACCTCTTTCTTAGTGCCTGATTATATTTATAACTATTCCCCTGAGCTCTAGCCTCTCGAGACAAGTACCTTAGTCTGCCACCCTATATATGTAGTCCCTAGTCGCCATAGTCCAAGCAGTAAGTCACCATATTGGACTGGACTAGCAACCACCCTCCCGCTGGAAACACAACTTATCTTTACTAATATCGTTATTGCCATGGAACCATGTGAATGGACTCTTGCTTTAATAAATCTATGTCTGGTAAGACCTTACTTTAACTCCACAGCTAAGAGTTATTAGTGTGGACTACAACAGCTACTATACAGACTAAGGTTACAATAACATATGAGACTTGCATAGAGACGTTTAACTTGCCCACTGTAGTAACTAGAGAGAGAGTTGACTCTTCAGTGTGGGGTAACACTGACCAAAAACTTCTCCATGCGTGAGACAAGATGCAAAATCTGAAGTTTATTTGGAAAAGACATCCAGCAGCAGCGTCAGGGGAAAGACATCCAGCAGCAGCATTTGAGTTCTGGTCTATCTGGGGTGGGAAGAACGGTGGCCTATCCAAACAAGGGGTAATTTGAGTGCCCAATTTGAAAGGGCCTTGTGGGCAAGGAGATAGGTATACTTTATTGCCATATGTATGGTGGGTGAGGGGTAGGCATACAGACAGCGAAAAGAAACATTTATCAAATATCCAGGTTCAAGGTCAAGGTGGGAAATTAAGGAATAAAAGGTGGCCCGGTCAAGACCTATTGGACCTATCCAGATGGAAAATTCAGTACAGAAAGGTGGCGTTGCGAGCGCTATACAGATAGTAAATTCAAGGGGCAGAGCGGGTTCTATTTGTGGCGTTTAAAGTTCTCAAATGACTTCGTTCCTCATCCGGGGCTAAAAACTTGCCTATATATGACACGGGGATAAATGCTTGCTCAGATGCTTCTGCTATTGGATCTACCCCACCAAATATATTGGATCAACAACTGGATCAGCCGCTTCATATACTGCCGCTGGATCTATAGTTGCAGGTGCTAGATAAAAAGAAGCAACTGCTGAATCAACAGCTTGCTATAAGGTAAGAAGCTGGGAAAGGAAGAGATGCAAGGGCCAGGTGTTGCTGGTAGCTTTAGAACCGAGCGAAAGTCGTTTTAGGCAGCAAGTACTACTTATTTAACCCCCCTTCACTCTTATTCCTCCTATACAGATAATTGATCTTGTTGCTGCTTATCATACCTAAATGACCCGGCACAAGCAGTAGTTTATCAATTCAATAAGGCAGTTCCAAGTGGCTGTATATCCAACAGAAAGAGATCAAGTAGGCAAGTTCAATAGTCCAGTTCAAATTGTCAACCCAAGCATGTCCTTCCTTACAATACACGTAATTATCCTTCGACGTTAGTCTGATCTTCTGGTCATTATATATGTAATAACGCCATTGAATAATTTATAAAATAAGAAAGATTAGCTGGTTATTTCACAAGTGAAAGGGTTTATAACCGAAACACTTTGTACCTCTTCCCTCGCCCTTTTTGGGTTGGGTGAGCAATCACTGGACTGGCTATGCTTTCAACCTTTGACTCACACCGAATCTAGTGTTATTACATATAATATATCTTCTACTCTGCTCGACTCGTCCCCCCTTTACTGCGCCTAGGGCACAGCAGTAGAGTGGCCAAGGCCGAATAATAAGTGAAGAAGGATAAGGAGAAGGAGAGTTATTACTTTATGTTTTTGAGAGAATACAGTGAAGGTCTTCATTTGTAAAAGCAATTTCCATTTCAGGACCTTCCTGGGCTTGCATATCTTTTAATGGATACAGTACTCCAAGGTGACCTATAAAGGCCAAGACCTATAGGACCTTTCCTTTAAGGGGATATATCTCTTTCGTTTCATTCGTTCAATTGGGCTGGGCTATTCCGCTTCGCTCCTTATTTTTAATAGTGCCTTGGGACTGACTAAGCAGGTTGAAGTCAATTGATCCATGCTCCAATGCTTGGGGTTAGTACATGTAAGGGGGGGGATAGCAAATGGCGCATGACCCAATATCTCCTAGATTAGGTCGGAGGATAATAGAACGGAGCCCTAGCCAGGCCAGCCTGCCAAGCTTGTCATTCATTATTGCCTACCGAAGTAGGAGATTCAAGAAGTGATTCAGACCTATTCTTGGAAAATCATTTCAGAGCTAGCTATTGGGATCGTCAGAGCTACGGACCTGCTAAGTAAGTAGTGGGCCATCTAATAACCTGCTTCCTGCTCATGCATTTATACCGAAATGCTCTTGCTTGGGGTGGGAGTTGTCTCCTTCTTATCCAATCTGTATGTTGGTTAGGTTATCCCTTTATTTATTATCCTCAAGCACATAGCTTAGGTAGGATCCTAACTGGGCTGAGCTAAACGGGGAGCAAGAAAGCCCTATATAAGTGCAATGCCTCCAAATGACATAAGGAAAATTGTAATTACATATATAATATGAATGACTGGAAAAAAACAGAAACGTATGTATCCTAACGGTCGAGCCTGCTTGTGCATTCCTGAATGTAAATGAACTCTTTACTGCTAGTCAATATTAGCGTGTTTCCTAAGCCCCTCTAGCCCCGACCTTTAGCCCACAATAAAACCGCAGCTAAGAAGTAGCACCATCCACGACTCGACTTAGCGTAGCGGCACGACTTAGCGCGCGCGGTTGGCCCACTCTGGCAGGCATAAATAGAACAGCTCTTCAGTAGCAGTCTAAAATTGCTCTTTCCGGTATCTTCAGCAGATATTTACGCGGAGAAGAAACAGCTCTGGCAGGTGGCAGTATCTCTAGGTGGGTAAACAAATGGTTGGTAGCGGGAACGAAGTGAAAGGTTCTAATTTCTGAATCGGCCGGACCAGAAGGTAATATGTGATACCTGGAATCAGAAGGTCTAGGGTAAAGAGAAGAGGTTGAAGGAAAAAGTCTAAATAGAAGAGAAGATGGGTAAGGGCCATTCCTTCTAAGAGAGAAGGGTTCATAGCAGTCCCACCCAACTAAGCGATTAATAGCATGTTTACTAAGTTCTTTCTTTCCTGGCATCATCCGTGGCAGGCAGCACTAAATAAACAAAGATAGGGTAGTTGGAGTCTGGTTATGAAGGGAGGGACTAAGAAGAAAGGTAAAGTCTGGATCTCCTAGCAATGTTGTCTGTTGGGGAGTAAGAAAGGTAAGGATGAGGCACGTTTAGTGCTGGTCCTGATACCTTCTAATATAAATTCCTGGCATAGGGAGACCAGCAGGTCTAGTGCTTCAGGTAGGTAGGTTGGGTGTTTGGTAAGAGTAAAGTAAAGGGAGGTCTGCAGCTGGGGCGTAGCGGAATTTCTTGTAAAGGTTTTAAAAGTGCCGATACCCACTAAGATTCTGAAAGCAAGTGTTTTTTTTCGAACGCCCGTCGTACAACGTTCTCTGGAAATTTGCTATTTTACTATATAAAATTATGAGTTAAATACCCCGATTTATCACTTCGTCCCTCGGACATCCGACAAACAGGGTTTTTATTTATTACATGCGTGTTTGGATACGTTTTTGATCTTGACCGAAACCACTCCTCACCTGGTGCCTATTTCAGATTAGGATCTTACCATTGCTGAAGCCAGGAGGGAATGTCTCTGTAAAGGAGGCATGTTATGAACCCTTTACTTACTGCCTTGCTCTATGAATTCTTCTTGGTCCCACCCCCCACGTATGCACTTTTGGAGTACCACGTATTACTTATTTGTCCTGGTCGAGCGTTGCCCAGGATACGATTCAGAATTATCTACTTATTCAGACGAAAAGCCTTTACCTTTTAGGACCTGTTACCCACCTGCATAGTTATCCACCTTAAGAACTAGACTTGTTCAAACTAGACCACTTACTTAGGGTACCACGATACAGCCCCTTCTTCTTGGGAGGGAACGCTTTAGCCTACCTACTATATTAATTTTTTATTCCACCAGTCTTCTTGATTGGATCCTTTGAACTCCTTGCATTCCAGACAGCCATACTTTTTAGATGGGTGGGATATATTTTAAATTAGCCCATAGGGGTGACCTTTAGCTTATATTGTTTAACTGCTGAATGGCTTTATAGAATATACCTGTTTATCTTATTTAGGAATAACCATTATTACATATCTACACTTCTTAACCAGATTTACCGTCTTTGCACGACCCAACCAAGCAAGGAGAAATGCTTCCTGAATCAACGAAAACACATGCTCCGATTGATTGCATGCATGGAGGAAGGGATGCATGAAATCAGCACCATCCAACAGTGCAGACTAGCAAAGCCGATTCCGGGAGCCCATCTAATCATAGATAAACAAATTGAAAGGGGCGAGCCCCCCCCCCACCTGAGGGCTCTTTGTGTATGATCCTCAAAACGTAGATATACTTATGTAACACTTCGTCATTCTCCTGCCAGCCAGTGATGAGCAACTTTTCCTCTCGTCTGTTGGTAAGTCTTTCTTTTCTGCGGTAAGGACTTCTCACACGTATGCTGGGTGGAATACCTGATCACACCTTCGGGCCAGCAGCATCAGCAGAAGAATAAGTTCTATAACTATTATAGTAGAGAATGGACTTTAATAGAGGAATGGAAATAAGGCTTCGCCTTTGCCGGGCACACTACAATGAAAATCCTTGACTATGACTTGAAGGGAGGGATAAAGACTAGTTGCAACCCGTCTCGTGATGCTCCCTCGCAATAACCCTTGCAGACCGTTCTGGTGGGATGAGTACTTTATAGAAAGCATAATTATATATAGATTATATAAATAAGAAATGTCCTTCCTGACCGTGTACCGTACCAACCCATGTGGCGGGAACCTAAAGAGAATCTACTAAAGTGCAGTACCAAGTAAGTATTGCAATACCTCCTCCTCCTAAGCATTCTTCAAGCAAGTAGTTTGGAAGGGCGTACAATTATTGCTAAAGTCTGTAAGCCGGCCAGTCAGTATATCAAGGGGAATAAAGTATGGGTGTAGGCAGTAAATAAAAGGAAGGTAGGTCTTGGGCACTTAGACCATTCGTATTTGACCTTGATATGCCTATTTTCCTACTTGCTGAAAGATTCGTACTTGGGTACCCCCGCCTAGTTAACCTAATGTAGATGGAACTGAACAACACTGCTTTGCATGGGGAATTAAGTTGCTTGATTTGACCAATAGATGGATTTATTGATACTATCAATATTATTGATAGGCCGGTCCACCCGAGAATGGATTCATTCGAAGCAGAGTAAGTAGCTGCCTACAACTACTGTCAATAGATATGTCGAAGCAGATAAAATGGATTCATTTCTATCCTTGATTCGAAGGTACCTCACCCTCTCAGCCGCTTAAGAGAAAGAGCCACTGACTGGTGGGCTCAATAAGCTGCCGCCCCGCTCCAATAAGGAAACAACTGGAATAAAGTGAGACAATGAAATCTTCGATTCGATCCATAGTAG
>Ga0233336_1000094_pt1 | contig 15363 bp, 5 predicted proteins | sample GEONDECOMP225_FD_183636 | JGI IMG/M metagenome (GOLD analysis project Ga0233336, IMG submission 183636) | Leaf litter microbial communities from Shasta-Trinity National Forest, California, United States - GEON-DECOMP-225 | ecosystem: Environmental > Terrestrial > Plant litter > Unclassified...
AAACGCACCCTCTCCTTTTAGTCGAGACCTCCTTCCTAAGGAGCGAAGCCGCTTGTCCTTCATAGGGCAAGGACCTCTCATCAAATTATTTATATCATCTAGGTAACTAGAGCTAGTAGAGGGAGTGGGTTGCCTATAACCATGAGCATGTTGATGATAAATATCAGTGATAGTAGGGGGTCTGGGTAAAGGATTAACAGCAAGGAGTTTGGCCCCAACAAGAGTAGGCCCTACTCTATAACGGTGGGAGCTGGGGATGGAGGAGTGGTAGATATCTCAAGTAAGAGAGGCATTGCTGGCCTGGGAGCAAGCTTACCAGCCTGTATAAAGCTGTTCCCAGCACCCGCAGCAGTCTCATAGGCATTAGGCGGAGTTCTGCCTCCCATGGATTGTATCATCATAGCTATCTCTGGGTTAAATGCCCTCAAGGAATAGGATAAAGCCATGCCAGGCAGGGGCCTGACCTCAATAGGAATCCTCTCCCATGTCTTCTTCAATCTGATATGACAATTTTGAAAATAAACGTCTTATAACGCCATGTTGTACATGCATCTTGGTGTTAAGGCTCCTTACCATACCAGCCCAGGTGTTCCCGTGTAGTCCCATCAAGGTGTGTGTGTGATTGATCTATCAATCAATAAAAGCAAATATCCTGGGTGTAGCAACGTATATAATATTGATGTATAAATAGAAAGATCTCCTAGTATAGAAAGATCTCCGTGGTGCGTCTACCCTGCCTGGCTTGCCTCCACCCATTGAATACAAAGATTAGGTTGCACGTAGATATTGAAGCTGCTTTAACGAGCGAAAAAACCTTCCCTTTTCGGGCTCATAACCAAGTGTACCCACCGATCCAGCATGCCCACGAAAATAAGCTTATGTTTATATGGATTTCACATATAACTTTTGAAAGCCATTCTCACTAAGAACTCTAGAAAGAAAGTAGATAAAGTAGGAAAAGCCTGTATAGATAAAAATGAGCGGACGTGTACTTGTTGGACATGTACGTGTTGGCGGGTGCCTAACTTGGACTAGAGACATCCTGGGTGTACTTGTTGGACTGTGCATACTTTGCGTACTATGTGGGTACCTTCCTTACGCTGAGTCAGAACTACTTTTTTCCCGTAATTTTTACAGCTTCTCATTTTCTATACAGAAATGAAACCAGAATTGACCCAATTTACAGACGTAATTTCGACAGCTCTTGAGATATGTATGCATGCATCCATTATATGAAAGACTAGGCTTACAAGGACTGAAAACAATGTGTGAAATTGAATAGATCGGGATTTCACCTTTAACCTGTATAGTGTAAAGTTTCTTGTTGTTGTTTATATTATGTAAAAAGAAAGTGGGAATACTATATGCGCTAAGACCTACTATGCATACTCCAGGGACCTAGCTAGCCCTATGCACTTGTGCACGAACTATGGGAATAATAGGGGGACAACACAACTTGTAACTATGGTCCCAACTAGGTCTTCTTAGGATGGATTTTACGTCGTAACATTTTATTTTAAGACAAGTTAAACGACTATATGCCATGCAATTAGAAACTATAGGCAAGTCTCTCCATTAGTATATTCTCTCTTCTTGTTGTTTACAGCCGAAGCCAAATTAGAGATACAATATCATATAGAGATGATTCACTTTCCACCTTGTTAACGACCTTCCTGGGATGTGGTGGAATGCACCCGTGTAATAAAAACTTACTTATATTAGAATATATGAGACATATGCTCTGCTCGTATGATTTGTATGATTACCTTTTGTGTTATTCCTACATATGGGTTAATAAGTCTAACTTTTATATGCGTGCATCATTGAGAAAGGAAAGGGTCTATTACGGGGGCTAGCATGACAAGGCTAGATGAAAAGCTAGCAGCTAGGCTGACCCTTGCCAGTTGATATAGGCTCCATATGGTGGAGCTGGCACGGCTATATGGACAGCCTCAATAGGGCTGCTGCTAGGGTTGTTGGCTTTTAGCTCACAACCAGACTAAGCTTAGCAGGAGAATAGTAATGGGTCCCCCACGACATGCGCTGAAGTTGTTTGCTTTTCGCACTACTCCCCTACGGACTGAGCAGAAGCTATGATGATGTCGAAGTGAAACCTCTATTTAGTAAGTTAGTAAGAAACTGTTGTTGATGTTGTTGTTGGTCATGCAAGGACTTATCTATGTGACATCGTATATAAATGAACGAATTGGTCTTACTTAGTGGTTTATGCACCCAATTCCGATTCATACTTATCCTGCTGGTTGGTCTGCTGGAGCAGGTAGAACAACAACTCTCAGTCAGGATGCTTTAGTTAGTTCCATGTAGTAAGGTTACTTCATTTAGCAAGTCAAACGTCTCGATGGCGATATCATATAGTGTGAAAGAATAATATGTATATGCTATTTAAGTAGTCAACAAACATGCATGGAAAGACTCCATTAGCTGGAAACTACATACAGAGGTCTTGCCCATGCACTTGCACGAAAGGCTAAATCGGGGTGAAACTTTTACATACAAAATGGCAAGGACGTATCGATGCGATTCTCACGTAGATATGGAGGAGTATATTGCTGCCAACGCCAATCAACATTGACATCTGAACTGGGCTATATAGCCTTCAGAGTGGCCCTATTAACTGGACTGGTAAGGCTCTCTCTTTCTTTAGTCGTACCAGGACAAGTTAAATGGTAGATATGCATTGTATATCAATAAGCAAAAGTAGTAGAACTTACGAAATAATAATATACGCGCGATATGTTGAATCGAGACGACCCTTCAGACAACCCGATGGTTACTTTCATCCATGTAAACTCGGTCTAAGCTAGCTATACAACTCTATTTCTACCAAAACCTAGTATTCCTTCTAGCTTATCCCTACCTGCCTCCATGGAGATTTTATTTATTATAGTAATAGAATGTTCTCAATACCTTTATAGTTACCTAACTAATGGGCATACGCAAGAGAGGGACTGATCCAAAAGAAGGTCCCGTGCCTCCAGTCCACATAATTCATGTCCACTATGTTACCCCTTTGGATGGTTGGGAGGACACCCAAAACATTCTCCTATAGCTTAAAAATATGTCCATATTGCCCGAATTCCTTGCTCACAGGTAAGGCTGCATGAGCCGTGGTAGGTAGATCCATTGGGCGTTCACAGCAGGAGAGTCCGTGTGAAGTGACATTCTTATAGGGATTCATATAGGGATAATGAAGAAGATAAATTACACATATTTTTTTATACGCTAAGTCATGATTCCTCCAGTCCTCTTGGGGTGAGATCCTTACGAGCACCACCACATAAAAGTAGTGCCCCAGTCGTCATTGCTATATTGCTAGCATTGAATCCATGTTCTCCATTTGGTTGGGACAGACAGATTCACAAAAAATCATTTATATGTAAATATGGGGAATCCCATAACCTATCATCGGAGATCTAAAATGGCAATTATTCTTAATAAACTATACCCACATCTTCGTACCTCAGATGTGTCCCTCCGGGTCCTTTCATGAGGTTTATTCTCTCTGATAGCCAGTATTCTTCCATATTCCTTCTAAACTAATATAAACTAAATAAATAGCTCTGGTTAGCAGATAGCGCCTCTGGTTTGGCCCAGGCAATAAGTAAACAACTTGTTGGGGAAGTTCCAAAACCTTCTTCTTATTTAATGCAATACCTATATATGGGTACGATTTGACTCCTGTGACAAAAAGTGTCTGCTGTGGTGCTTGGGTGGGGCTGTACCAGGTTGTGGGGGTCCCATTGAGGTGATCCTTCTTACTTAAATGATGAGTCTGTTTAGGAATATGTGAGGCTTACACATACAGCATTAGGGCTAAAGTGCTTATAAACAACTATGTAAATAAAATCTCCATCTATAAGTGGTTATGTCAAAATAACCACTTCTTATTGTGTGGTTTACTTTACATATGATGATACGCACATCTAGACGTCTTTTCCATTTAAACAGCATGAGTTCGTGGTATATCCCATTGGACATTATTACCAGCATGAGAGTCCGTGTGTGGCATCCATATCCCAATATGTGATCACTATGATTGGTTAGGTCCAATAGAGTCGTTACATCCAGCGTGATTCTTCCTGCCTGTTAATCAATTCAAGAGGGTATGATCTCCTTAGCAACCACCCATGCCCCGGCCTCTTTTGGTTGGTATATCCAAAACATACTCATTTGACACTTTGCCTTTGTAAAAACCTCTTTTTTTAGGGGTCTTATGAACATTATTTTTTATATATCGAGGATCAAAAAATGAGATTCCGATTACTGAACTATGTAATTTAAAGAGCTTTACCTAGTGGGGTTATTGGAGAGCATACCTACTACTACTACCGTGCCATATCCCCCCCGTATGGAGCGTTATATCGCGAAAATAAGATAAGAAATATAGTATATATTCCCATAATATAAATATAATGAATGAAATTTAGATTCAATCTAATTTATTCCTGCCAGCCAAGGTGGTTCGCAATCCCTTCCTTCAGCAACAGTTCGCTATGCTCTTGTCTATCATCCTTATTCCCAGCTGTAGGGTAAAAACCGTACCCCACGTGTTATATGGAGGAGTAGGAGGGTTTTAAACCCAATAAGTTTATATGGATCAGATTGATTGAATCCATTAGGAAAAATTTATGCTAGACAAGGCAAGTTTAAAGCGTTCATCTCCTACCTAACGAATAGGAGTTCATACTGCCGCTTAACCTTATTGCTACCAAACAAGTTCATACAGCTGCTGACACTTACCGAGACGGAACATTGGTTCCTACCTCAATTACATCTACGCTTGCTTTGGTTACTACGCTTGGATCCCCAAATATGAAATTGCACTACTCAATGCGGCCAGTGCAGCTACTAAGCAGTGCTAGAGCTCCTTTCTCTTTGCTAGAATAACCTATACTAAGCATCAAAGCTATACTCATTGGATGCTCTACGCATAAAAACTCTACTCAGCAAATGAAGCTCAGTCGTTGACAGAGAGAGGGTCAGTGCTAGGGGGTCAACCGATAGCCAGTTGACAGCTAGTATCATAGCCAGTGAGTGGTAGTTGCCTTAGCCAGAATGTAAGTCAGCCAAGAACCAGTGGTCCACAAGAGCTAGGAAGTTGTGCCAGGAAGTCGATAGCCAGTCTCATTACCAGGACGTGGTCATAAATAAGTGGTCGCCGTTATAGACATCAGTTACAGGGGGTGGGTAATGCCAGATAGTAATTGATTGATAGCCCTCTCATAAAAGAGGTTATTACTAATGCCCGCATGAGAAGAGTTCCCACAACAGCACTCATACGACAGAGGGGTTATCCCACTCAATTTCCCCCCCCCACACACACAGCTTACCCATAAGCACCTGTAAGAGACAGGACAGCTGGCCGGCAATACCATGACCCATTGCCCAGCAGAAACAGCAGGGCCTACCCCTTACCTACAACAATACCCATTACCCTTTTATAATATGGGGTTTTTACTGACCACCAGTTCACTTCCACCATGCCCAGTTCACCATGCATGCCTAATAGTTAAGACCCAATAGTATACCACATTGCAGCAGCCATACACAAGCAGGCAAGGATAGAGGGACCACCCCACATAGACCTACCAGCAAGACATCATGAGCACCCACCAGGTAGGTTATATGGAAATGGATTTGATTTGGATATGGATTATGTAAAGTTCCATGCCCATGTTTATGTTTTTGATTGGCGTTGGCGAACGATTGCAAGGGCGTTGCAAGGTCAGAGAAGGAACCCTTACCTTATACGCAATCACTATAGGCTTACTTACCCTTACGTAACACAGTTAAGCGACACTTAGAGCTAATCAATGGTGGGGCCTAACCAAGTGGAAAGTGGAGTTGTTGTTCAAAGGTTTACAGGCAAGCTAATAAAGCAATAAAAAAAAACCAGTTGTAATTTGGTGGGAAGGTTAAAATAGCAGTTCTATAACAAGGCAAGTATTCCTACTTCCTCCTAGCAGGCAAGTATTCCTACTTCCTCCTAGCAGTCCTATCACGGTCCTACTCTAACGGGGTAGTCCTCCAACGGGGAAAGCTGGACTCTCAGGGTAGTCCTATCTCGGGTTCCTATCTATAACGCTGGGCAATATACCCTGGCCGCTCCTTCCGTTGTTACTTTCCCGTTGCTCCGTTTCGTACTGTCGTACCATCCGTGTTGGTAACTCCAGGTGCGGCGCTAGGCATGTCAATGCTACCAGTCGGTTAGCTCTGGTCTGCTGTAGCATAATCTCATAATTAAAGCGAAGCCTAATCGTCGTTCTTTGTTGGAAGTCAGGCGGCAAGTTATCTCTCAGGCATGCAGCAAGTAAGCCCACCGGTTAATCCATATTGTTTTTGGACCAGCCTGTCCCGCCGCAGTAACACTATAATATGCAAGTCATAAATAAGTAATAAAAGCAAGCAATCAATCCCGTTTCATCTCCCTGCGTAGGTGAGGTAGCTAAGTTGTTAGTGGAGCAAAGGGTGTATGGGAAGTAAAGCAAACAAGCAATCCCAGCGAGGTTGATCGCCTTCCTTTATGCTCCTATAACGTTCGGCGAGAGGCTAGAGCCAGGGAGAGGGAGGGGACTGTGCGCAGTGAACAATGACTATGCACTACGAATAGGTAGGTGCCACCAATAGATGTGAACGATTAGGTGGTGCTAATAAATAAGGTGTTACCCAGAGGTGCTACTAAAAGGAGGGCTATACAGAGGTGCTACGCACGAATATGTGCAACCACTAGGTTAGTGAGACCGTCACACCCATTCGTCCACCTTACGAGATATAAATTAAGTTCAACGGATTTAGAACTGAATCTTCTGATGACGCTGGCCGTTCGGAGTGGCCGGGGGGTTAAAGGTTGCAACCATTCCCCAAACTCCACCCATTGCTTGATGGCTGGTTAGCTCGCTGCCCATCCATCCAGTAGGCTGAGGTAATAGAATGGTCTAAGTGCCCGACCCCATAAGATCTCTGAAGTTCCGGCAGTAATTAATCCATAGGGCAGTTCCGACAATCCCACGATCGTACACTATTCTTATTTACTAAATTGCTTTCATACGTTTCCGTCTCTTTTAATAACTTCCGTTCCGTCAGTAAGGCATGGGACTAATAATAAAGACCTTAGGGCATGGTAATTAGGTTGAAGAGGTAGGTACAATAAAGAGATAGCCATGCTTAGCGAAGCTAAGGCCAAAGCCTACACTCTACTCTATAATAAGATAGCAGCAATATTAATGAAAGAGAAGCTAGTATATTTCATTCCAAATCTAGCATAATATATCCCAGTCTTAATAAAGGGCTTATAGTAGGGCTCATGCGGTTCTTTCAATAGGTGCAATATGGAGATCAAATCAATCTCTTTTATTAATACTGCCTGCTACGCTCTATCGATCCTGAGACACAATGGCGGTAAGTTCCTGAGTAACCAGACCTAACTGCCCATTCCCTGCTGTGATGATCCCTTCCTGTACCGGTCCCTGCGCCCATACCATAGTTGACCGCCCTCGTACTGTCTAATTTTGCATCCAAGACTAGTCGAAGTCTATAGGGGGGGTCCCTCTGCTTCCTAAAAGGGTCCTCTTTATTTTACATTCTGATTCTTTTTCTTTTTTTAAGCTTGCTTTGATAGAGATCGGACGGATGGAATGAAGGCACGCTTCACGAGACAATATAAATCCGACCGACCAGTTGCATTGATCTGTATAGGCATACCACGCTTGACTGATGGTGCCACCAGATTATATAGAAACTGGTTCTATAGCCATTTGAGCACGCTGTAAACGCAGCACCTTTTTGACTTAATATGTTTTATTATTACTTCAACTGCCATGGAAAGTAACGTCTGATTTAATAAGAAAGGCATTTGAAGATGTTCACATAAATAGGGATCCTTGCTGGTCTTGCCGGTTGGTGGGCATTGGAAAGCTAGCTGGTTGAATGCGCTGGGATAGGCCACCCTTTATACAAAATTAATTTATAATATATACTTATAATATCATATTTATTAAACGTGATCTGGTCTTATTCTTATTATAAATGAAGGGATGTGAAACAACTACCTTTGCCGTAAACCCTTTTAGTAAGGGCCAACTGCTTTCTATAGGGAGGGGCAGGACTACTGGAAGGATATTGTATTGGAAGGACAATTTATCTAGCGTATCGCCAATCAAGTTCTAGTTGCGGTGTGACCTCCTTATCTACTATTACGAGCATATGCATTTATACTTATTATTTTATCGACCGGACTAACCCCACAATGATCAAACTAGCTGTTCCGGTCATGGACTTTTAATAGGCCTTGGATTAAAGCTTAAGCAAGCTCTCCTTATCCTGCCCGCCTGTCTGCCTGCCTGCTACGATTGGCCACAACCGTACCTATTTGGTCCAAAGGTGAATAGAAGCTCAAGGACTGAAGGGTCGCCTTCCTTTAATGTAACTACCTTTTAGGGCTAAAGTTGAATAGTTCATAGCTCAAGTAGGAGTTTAAACGCGCTGTAGCACCACTTGAACCTTTTGAAGGTAGGGTGGGCTATAATTAAAGCAACTACGATCTTTTACTTGCCTTATTTATATAGAGCTTGACCTTACCTGACTCTCCTTGCTATATTTTATTTGCCATAGACCGGTATGAGACCTTAAATTCCTTCCCGTGCGTGCCTCTTTACAGGTCCGAGATCGATTGAAGTACCGCCTTTCTAATGCAAACATATAATTTGTTATCCTTAAAGGCTTGCTTGACCAAAGGTATACTTGCTTGACCGAAGGTATACTTGCTTTACATTAGGAGAGCAAGGGAGGGCAAGGGAGAGCAAGGGGCGAATAGCCTCTCCTTCTATTTAGAGCGTGCTTCGCTTCTTGTGAAATGCAAAAAATTTAATTGAAATTGTACAAATTGTGAAATACAAGAAACAACAGGGCAATCTCTCTACGTGGCATGGGATGGCAACCCAATCTCTATAGACCAGGATTATACTTTAAGGAGATATACCGGCTTTACCTGACTTGGCATATCTTTATTGCAAAGCCTGACTTGCTTTGACTTGCCATATAAATAGAGAGCCTTTATATGACCCTCCTCACTAGGCTTGACTTGCTATAAACATATCTTCCGGCGATTACACCATTTTCTAAAAGGCTTCTCTCCACGGCGATGAGCTTTTCATAGACTGAGCATGACTGAACATGAATGAGGGTTGGGTCATGGATTATTCCTTGGTTGGGTAGCTTAGCTATTATGGTGGTAGATTCCCTTCCGGCGATGAGACCATTTTTCAAAAGGGTTCTTTCGACGGTGATGAGATATTATGTCTAATTAAGTTATGGTAGATTACTTCCGGCGATTAGGCTTATTTTCCCTGGGCTTCTCTCCACGGCGATTAATTATTATGCCCAATTATAAGTAAAGGGCTACTTTTAAGGGAGTTAAGGTGAGGTTGCCAATAAATGAGTGCTATATATTTGATGATTAGAAGATGTATCAAAAGCTCTTGGAAACAACCATTTCTTTTTGATAAAATATGTATAATCCTGTGCACCAAATCTGCGGATAATAATCACTTCTATCGAGGGGAGTCCCTCTGCGGAGAATAATTGGAGAAATGTTTAGATGAAATGAAACTGGCTGGTCAATTAACTGAGTGAGGGCTGGGAGAGAGAAAGAAACTGAGGCTGGATGGCTGCAGAGGAGCTAGATTGCGAAGAGCAAAAGGGTACCACTAATAGCGTAGCAGGCAGGGCAATAAGGCATAGAGCTAGAGTGGAAGTGTGCGAAATAAAGAGCCATAGTGAGCCATTGCTTGTATATTCCTGTAAAGTTTAGTAATCTGTAGCCCTAACTCGTTCATCACTTCCGTGGTATAGGGAACCAGGTCGGTAGTATGGTAAGTGGGTAGAAGGGTGGTTAACATGGGTTGGTAGATCGTCTCGTACTTCAGTAACCCTGGTAGGCTAAAGTAAATAGTCAAGCTGGTAAGTGCCCACCAACACTTGGATTTTATTGCCGCAAGCCAAACTCCCGGGAGCTTGGGCTTAATCTGCTGGTCGATCACCCGAATACCCTGCTACACCTATTACCACTGGTAAGGAATGGATAGCTCATAAATGACTAAGAAGCGTTATTACCATCTATATAAAAGGGGCTTTCCGTTGGTTGGTTCAATTGGGAAAGCTTATGGAGGGAAGGAATAAAACACCTTGTAAACTAATAATTAACACCCAGCAGATGTTTACCCGGCAGATATATGTGTTGGATAGCAGTATAATCTATCTTTTCCAATGATTGTACAGTCCGATGACAAGACCCACCAGAGCAAGGGGATTTATGCCCATTCAGATCCGATGACGGGTAACCTCGATCCTTACACTTATAGTTTATTGTTTCATTTCTGCAAATCATGCTTTGTCCAAATCATTGCTTTGTAGCTGCGTCGAATCATTCGTTCATTCACTGGGAGGTATTTCGGATATGTATGGGAGAGTTCCAGTTTCCAATAACTCACTGTAGGTTCGAACCCTGTTTTCCCCGATCCAAGTAACTCCCAAAATTGCCTCTAGCCAGGCTCGAGGTCAAGGTTGGGACGGGAGCCGTGGGACATAAATGCAATTAAAAACATGGTGTAGGCTACCCAAACTTAAAACCATTAACATATATAACACCCACGACTCCAAAAACTCTACAGAACGATAGCTAAGAGTGTTGCTAGTAGTACGGGAGATAGGCTATAGTTGCACGAGGAAAAAAATGGAGAGGTTGGCCCAAGTAGGGATGCCCTCGACCGTCAGCCAAAGGAAAGCTTGGCCGGTTTTATTAAAACCCTTTACAAGTCAGAGCTTGAGATGAGTGATAGTAATTATAAGGTGATGGGTTGGAGCCACGGATCACCCAAGCTTTAAACAAACATAAGAGCTTTGTATTTAAAATGATCTATATCTAGAGTTGTAAGTAAGGTGTTATGCTTATGCCTGGCATGCTCGTAAGTAATATGCATTTGGTGGTAAGGCTATGCTGCTTATAATTCTTTATATATGTCATTATGCTAGATTCGGTATGGAAGAAAACAGGAATAACACTAGCGATGTGAGTCGTATTCCATTCATTATATATATGTAATTATGCCAACACTTTTATTACTTGCAATTACCGTGTACAACTGGATAGAACTCCTTAACTAAGAGTCATGTTGTATTAACGGATCTGTACCTTTCTTTTATTATTCTCGCTCGCTCATCTGGCCTTCTTATTGATGGGTATAATTAGCTGGGAGTCATGTTTTATCTATATGTAATTATGCTAGATCCAGTAGGTAATAAAACTGGAATAACACTAGATCCGGCGTGAGTTGTATTCGTTGTCCACCTTCTATGTAGTGAACCACCGGTACTCACTGAATGCATGTTGTGAACCACCGGTACTAGCCCTCGTCTCACTCACATTCATTCACGCTAGCACGCGAACAAGCTATTGCTAATGGGATACGATCCAGCCGCAGGTTCCACTACGACTACCTTATAAAAATATATGTTTTCAAGGCCGTACCGAATCTGGGGTACCTGTCCCTCCATCCGCCCCAGCCTCCGCCGCTCCATTCGGTCAACCTTAAAAAACCTGGGAACACATACCCCTTTTTTGGCTAGGTCACCACACCCCTTTCTCAGCAAAGCTTAAAGCTACCGACTATATCATAAACCTATTTGTAAGGTTACCATGCATCTTTTAATAAAAGGTTACTATCTTGGTACCACACCTCTGCAACCTCCCTTATTAAAGAATCCCTTAAGAGCCCATGCCCATTGAGGATAATCCATTTAAAGCCCTTTGTACAGAGCTCATGCAAATCACCCTTACACTTATGGGCTTTCGTCACATAAATGTAATACCCTCATTTTATATCTCAGCAAAGCTCTTGGTAAAGATCCTTAAAAAGCATGTCTGAGCCTATAAAGGTCTAATCTATCATTACCTCTTGGCCTTAGCCGCCCACTCTTTAAGTATAAACCAGCCGGGTAGTTTATTAAATCCAAGCGCCAGTGTGTTCCTTCTCCCTAAAAAAGAAACGGGAACCCAAAACTAGAAGTTCCACTTGTTCTGATCTAACCAGCCCGCCTAGGTGAGTTCGAAACAGATTCCTTGCAAGCCAACCGTTCAATTAATTTGTTCAATTGCCATTTGTCCCATTCCTCCAGCCAACCGAAACATTTTTATTATATAAGTAATATTAAGTAAGCCACGTAATAAAAGGTAAGCCCTACCCCACGATGGTAGTAGCTAGCTATCAAATAAAACAATAGCAGTACGATCCAACTACTAAAAGTATGCGGTATACTATCGTGCTAAAAGTATACCTTAATTCAGGGGTGTGGGGAACTGTACATAACTATACTATGGATGGCGAGGTAAGTTACTCCGAACCTGAGGTAATGTTTAACTGCTGTAGGGCACCCTATCCTGCTGAAGATTCTGCTGAAGATGGATTATTGGTTCGGCCAGAAGCAACCCTTTAAACCCCCTATTGGTTCCAAAACTAGAAGAAATTTTTAGTTAATATCCGAATTGGCTGGTTAAACGACCGATCCATCCTGAACAAGGGTTAAGCTAGTCCCTGCTATCCATAATGCTGTTTTCTTGGCTGGCCAAACAAAATAGTTACCCTCGGGATGTACTTAAATTGATTCCGAGCGGGATAAAAAAGAATAATAATTTGAAAGTACCGGTGGTAGGCAATAAAGTATAGTCTACGTAGTATACCTCTATAATGAGTTCCTAGCCTAGTAAGTAAACTGTAAACTAGGAAGGTAACTGTGAAATCATTGTTCCATGTGGAATGTAGCCCATCCATTTGAGTTTATTAGTCCCGGTATGGAGAAAGGTGACTAGTTAGTAAGGAAAAAAGTTATTACCGTGGGTGGGTTTATTCCCGATATGTTCAATTAAATGATCTGTTCTTCCCACTCTGTTCCTCTCTTTGCTGACAAGGTCCGACCAATATGTTTTATTCAGTGTACAGTTAATACCGTACCCGACCCGTATCTTCATCCCGTAATGTTGTACGCCGTATAATCATTACCTATTATGTCTAACTCTATCATTGGCTAACGGTACTGAACTGTAATTACATATATAACTGCTATAATTGCCTGAACTGGGTACTCGTTCTTTCTCCTTCCTTCTGCCCGGTATGACTTCTTATCTTTGGCTAACGGTACTGTAAATATATAACTCCTTCCTAAGCAGCTAACGCAACGTCTCTAACTCTTTGGCTAACGCTCCTGTAATTCCGTCCGTATCTGAACTAGGAAGCTAATTTATTAATGTTATATATATATATATAGAATATTTATATATAAGGATGCTGTACTACGATGCTGTAATGACATAATGCTGTAATGCCATAACATATAAGAATGCTCCATTCCTCCCTACCTAACTAACTGTACTTAACTAACAAACTGTACTGGATATGTAATTCAATTATATGTAACTATAACGATGTAAAAGTTCCGTTGTGTTGCTGTAAGCTCTCGTTGACCTGTTTAAAGAGGATCTGCCATACGTCATAAAAAATCCTTCCTTCTGTTATCCTTGGTGATTCTTCTGTTGATGAAGGCTAAAGGTGAGGCAGGCGGGTCGACTATCGGGAGAGGGAAAATAGTGTTTCTGCCTAGAGAACTGCGATTATCCTGATCCCCAAATTGAACGAATGAAACACTTAAGAACGAATATATTTATTCACCCTGGTAAATTCAGGGGCGGAGCGTCTTCCCTTTGGTCAGTAATAAAAGGTGGCCTTAGTGAAAGGGGGAGATTAGACCGCTCTAATTTTGCCCCTTTCACTATAAAGTAGCCCAGGAGGAAGCAAGGTGTTCGATTTGCTCAAACCCCGTCTTTTTCACAGCTTTCCATTTCCCCTTAAATGGATTATACCACGGGTTATACAGAGTCTTACGGGTTATACCACCGTTTCTCTATCGTGTAGCAACCGTTCTAACCAGCGAACCTTACCCGTACTTACACAAGTGTAGCTAGTGGATACTAAGTCAAATTAGGTGTGTAGTGGATACTAAAGAGGACGGGTTATACAGAGAAAGCTAAGAGGTCCTTCAAGAAGTAAGGAGCAGGAAAGCCCTGGCTGGGCTCGCACGTACAAATAAAGAATAAGTAGGCTGGCATCCCACTCCCCTAACAACCAGAGAAGTCAACGCCTAGACCATCGCTTCCGATCCTAAGCCCGAGAATATATCTGTCCACACTAGCAGGTAGAATACCTTCCTATAGAGGACCGTGGTAATGTAACATTCCCGGTGATGTCCCACACTAGCTAGCCCCATATCTAGGAAAGCGCTTACTACAAAGAAGTTTCTATTTTGCAATTTAGGCTCAAGGCTGCACCCCATCATAGATAGTCCAAAGGCCCGGAGGGGATCTCATGGAGCGTAAGAATGCTATAACGGCCATATTATGTTAGGTTGGGGGGCAAGGCGGAATAATAATAATAATACAAAAGTTCTGTAATAAAGGTCCCACTATTGACTGTAAATCGGGAGGAAATAGTAACCGACCTATATTAAGATAGGAAAGTATTAAGGATAAGGAGAGTCTAAAGGAGTATAATGTTGTAGTTCCTAAGCTAATTAGAGTTATAGTATCAGATCCTTATCCTTTCCTATATCTTCCTATTGTTCTTTTGAGAGTTTTGTTTACCATCTTCCTAAGTAATGGAGTTCTATCTTCCTTATATACCAGATAGTAATATATTCCTGGTATAGTATTTTTCACCATAGCATAAGTATTTCTTCCTGTCGCTAATAGATAGTGTAGTTAAATGTATTTCGGAGGAAGGGTTAGTTTATTTAAAAAGCTACTAGGCCAAGTCGTAGTGAAAATAAAGGCGAGGGTGTGTTATGTAAAAGGCTAGGTTTGTAATTTCTTTGTGTTAGGGATAGTGTAAAGGTTCATCTATCTAGTTCCTAAGTGACTTCTTTATATCTTGTTTTTTAAGAATGTCATTATCATTTCTGCGCAGAGCACTAGTGTTTGTGTGACCAGCAGTAAGAGTATTCCGGTTATAGTGTTACTAAATAGTGTAAGTATGACCACTCAAAGTAATCATTGTTTTGTAAGTGTGTTGGCAAGTTTGTAAATACAATAGCTAGGGCTGTTGGGATTTGTGTCAGTGCAAAGTTAGCAAGCAACAATGGCAACTACTCATCCGAATGAGTAATATTTGAAACTCTATCTATTCTACAATAGAGGAGATGAAGATGCCGAGCAAAACTGGTTCCTCTGTGATGTGCTATCTGGAATGTGCGGAAGACCATAGATGCAACTAGGTTGGTGGAATTCCAGATCACGCTACA
>Ga0233336_1000095_pt1 | contig 15331 bp, 7 predicted proteins | sample GEONDECOMP225_FD_183636 | JGI IMG/M metagenome (GOLD analysis project Ga0233336, IMG submission 183636) | Leaf litter microbial communities from Shasta-Trinity National Forest, California, United States - GEON-DECOMP-225 | ecosystem: Environmental > Terrestrial > Plant litter > Unclassified...
CCCCCCCCCCTAACCCCAATTATTGGTATTTTATTGTTATATTACTTATAGTGATAGAGAGAGATATAGAGAGAGATATGACACATGAAGAAAACATCTAACCCTTAGTATAAAGAGAGGGAAAATTACACACTCTATTATTAGAGATACATGGCGGAGATTGCAGAGATGGCCCAGTACCAGTTTCTATTTAGGGGATGTTGGATAAGGATTACCTCAACCCCTCCCTATCCTCAGGTCAGCCAAGAAGCAAAGTTACATCACTATTTTAGTTTAGTAAGTTAGTTATATTTATAGCTCACCTTATAAGGCTTTCCTTGTTCATTTACTCCAGACACCTCTTTACTTCACAGTAAAGCACCCAGCTACGTATCATCAACACACCTTTTAGTTACCCCACACCTTCCCTATCCTTCGGGTTACCTGCTAGTTACCTTCCTTCAGTACCATTAGTTAACATCCTTTAGTTAACTTCCATAGAACTTTTTTTTTAATAAAGCTATGTATGTCTCATATTGGGCTGTGAGCAGAGGAAAATATACACGATGATCCACCCTTTCCACTCAAACAATTTCCGCAAGGCGTAGAATTTATAACTGGCCCCCTCTATTTTGTTTAGGGTAAACCTCCCCCTCCTACGCCGGGTGAGATACTTAACGTAACCTCGCTTCCCCTTATTGCTCTCAAATTCACAACCTTACTCCATAGGTCCGAGAGGTCTAGCCTTTCATAGGAGGCAAGGACGGGTTACCCCTTTTCATCCCCCTTCCATTCCATTGAATGCATCGTACTTGGGTACCCACTGCTATTGAGACCTTCTGCCTAATTGCCTTTACTTCATGTGCATGCTATCAACCCTTGCGTCTTAACAACCCTGTCTATACCGGCTGGCGTGGCAACCTTTGCTTTAAGCATTCACTGGCGTTCGGTAACCAACAAACGCTTGCTTACATATTATGGGGGGGTACCCACCACTATTATATTTACTATTTACCTTTACTATATCTATTTGCTTTAGACCGCTCAGTCGTATGATCGTAGGAACAACTGCCTGATTCTATCTCTACAGCCATAACTTCAGCGGAGGGAGATCCTTGGAACTTCAGAACTTCAGCTTAGATCGTGGAACTGCCAGCCAGATTAAATAAAGCCAGAACTTATGAGACACGGCTGGATGGTTGTTTATTCGCCGAGGGAGGACTTTTGTAGCTCCCCTTGCTCCCCCAACCCATATTCCCTAGATGGCTGCTCCATAACTGCCTCACCCAGATAGCCTCAAATCTGGGGATAAAGGGGATAAATAGGCAGGAAAGAGATACTCAAGGGTGGGAAGAGGATACTAATGGTGGTTGGAAATTGGGAATAATGGGTGGAAACAGAGACTAAAACAATTGTGAATACATGTCCTGCGTAGCCTGGGCCCGTAACAAATTCGAATACTTATCCACTAATGGACTCGCTTACGCTAAAACAGCGACACTACTCCATCATTCAATTAGGGTATCCTTCTTAGATCCCCTACATAACTACTGCTAGGGAACTACTCCATCACCAGAGCACCTGATCAGGGTCTTCCCAAACTACCTATTCACTCGCCTAAAGGCTCCTATTCACTTGATAACTGCTCTATGACTGTTCCATCCTCATAGCATCAAATCAGGGTACAGCTAGAGGAAATCATAACGGGCAGCTAATTGCGTACATTGTTCTGAAAAATTTAGAAAGTAAGAAGGAAAGGAGAAGTAGGTCTTGAATCCTCTGACAACTAGAAGGAAAGAGACAATGTAGCTGATGCAGGGGTACCTACGGCTGTAAGGGCACGCGGTGCAAGTGGCTGTCTGCCACAGGCAACGGAGGTGCCTAGGTATTAAGTAACCTCTGCTGGTGTAAACAAATTTTCCAATATATGCAGGACCACGCAGTTATTGGTAAATTCATGGGTATTTGGCTATCAGAGAAGGCCTTAATCTGGTGGATTAACTCCTGCTGAAAGCCAAAGGAACAAGTTGATCTCAAGTTGGGTTCTAAAGGCTTCTTCACAGCTACCTTCACTAGCGCGAAATACAGTAAACTTTTTTGGAAAAATGGCCCCTATTTCTTTAATTAAGCGGGTCTCCTTCTCAGATACTAGACAGAAAAGTTCAATATGAAGAAAGAAGACTTCATTGCAGCTCTAACGTGAATAGGCATGTATTCCCTCCCACGGGAATACTAGGATGAAGAGATCTTGACGATAATAGGGAACACATCGGGCTCCTTCGTGAAGATATAAGACATCACGAAATATGAACGTTACACCTCGTATGCTTTAATATGTGTATATGAATGTTAAAGAATTCACTTTATTACGGATTTCAGGAGGAGAGTTACCACCATCCTCAGGTGGATGGGGTTATTTACCTTTATCAATAAACTTCCTTCCCTTTTTAGTGTTTATAGGTTCCTCATATAACGGCCTTACTTCCTTTGTAATGAGATTTTATGTATAAATATTTGTAGGAACTTGAATTGGCTTACCGATCTCTTTTACCTCCTGGATGATGTGAATGTGAGCCGAGTCCTGAACTGATGCGTCTACAACTTCCAGCATCACAGTCTTTGGGCTTTTTTTAGCAACAGCTTCCACTGATTTACCCCTTTCTACCTCCTAAAAAGAATTTTATTCTTGCTGCATGGGCTCTCCACCAGCCCTCAGCTCTAAGGACTCCAAAGGCTTTGACTTTGCTTCTTCAACCTTCTTCGCCTGTGACCCATCCTTGCCCTCATTTATTTGCTTTCTACAAAACTTCCTCACTAAAGGAGTGAGACAGTCTTTCGCCACATGGCCATAACGGTGGCACCTTGCGCATATAAAGGGGACATTGCAAAGTCCAAATCTTGCTTATACGTTGAGCTCCCTCATACAATCTCCAAATTGTTGATCAACCCCTATCCCTCCTACCGTCGGTCGAGTGGCTCCGCCCCTCACTGACATCCAGCTCCACCGGCACTTTAGCCACTGAACGGTGAACACTAGATTGAAATGAAGTATCAACCAGGATCGTGCGCCCAATGAGATTCCCTATTTCCCCAATTCACTTTTCAAACCACAATTCCATCGACAGGCCTGGTAGTTTTACCCATACCAAATATTTGGTAAGCACTTCTGACCTTGGGTAAAAAAAAGTGCCAGGGAGGGATCAAAAGAAAGGATGTGCCCCAGAACCAAGAACCCTTGAGGATAGTCACCGCCTCCCAATCGGAGCGAAAGGTAAAACCAATCCACCCCTTGGAGAGAATCAGTAAAGAAGGAGGACCATAACCAATTACTGGCACCCATACCAACTGCATCCATAAATTCAAGGTATTTTGTGAAATGTGTGTTGACCTACAAATTTTCCAATAAGAACTTGACCCGCATACTCCAGAGCCTGTTATACACGTACATTCTCACCGACGACCATCCTTACTGTTTAGTCCTTCCTCTTCACCACCTTACGCTTCTTCTTAACACAACACAATTCACCTCGGAATTCCCTTTCGAATGGGATGCACCTTGGCTTCCACCATGCAGACAGTAAAAATCCAATATACTTCCGATGAAGCCTTCACCCTTAAACGGATCAGGGGATCCCGCTCAATCTCTTGTGACCAGAGAGAGCTTTCCAAACAACCATTTAACAAGACCTGCAAACAGGGAGAAAGAGCTGGGGACAAGGCCGAATGAGTAACTACATCAAAAATTGATTTGATTGCCTTTTTAATACTGCTTCCTTCGAGCTCCGAGCCTTTTTTTTTACCTTTGCTTGAAGCCCCTCCAGATGTAAAAACTGTTGTACCTTCTTCATTTAAAGGACTGACAAGATCTGTGACCGCGTCATACTGCAGCAATATCTGACCCTCAGGTGCTTCGAACCCTAAAGTTTCATTTCCACGCATGAAGGGTGAAAGTGGCGCGTAAGCGCGTTTTCGTGCCCATTGAATGCGGTTTCTGTAGCCATTGCAGGAGCTTTATTGCGAAAGGTTAGCGTTTGGCACTCGATCAACTGTTAACTGGCAAGATTCGTTTCAATAAGCAGCTTCGCCCCTCATCCATCTGATTATAATGAGTATACCGAAGTGACGGGTTCAGTAGCTAATTCGTACATAAGAGATGCTTCCCATTCCGCCCTCTGTTCAATAGATGAATACAGGCGCGCATAGATGGACCTTTAGAACTAACCGAATAAAGCCAAAGACACACAGAATTGAAACCACCAACTAAACCAACTAACCAGCAGACAGCGGGGAGAAGCAGGGCAGAAAGGCGCAGGGGTGGAGCACTTGGATTGAGCAGATGAAAGCAATGAACGGAACAACCTAATTTGACTCACTGAACCACTCAATAGGCGAAACATAACATACGCAAATAACCGAACCAACCTGCGGGGTACGGGCAGAAGACAAACAGACAGATGGATAGACGGACTTGGTTACAGGCAAACCAACACACTGACCAGCAAACCAACCAAAGATCCAGATGCAGAGGTATCGTCGTCAAAGGAAGTAGTTCTGGTTGTTGTTGACCCAGTGAAAGATACAGATTCAACCAATTGATCCCGCAGCAGAAGAGCAAGCTCTATTATGAATACCAAATGGAAGGAAGGGAATTAAATGGCTTCGCACTCCACACTCCATGCATGGGGAAGAACGAATAGCTCAATCGTTATCCTCCTATGACGCCAGGATCCGGGACAGACACTGATACATATAATCTGACGTAGTCCGCCATTAGTCACCCAGCCACTTAAGGTCGAAAGCCAGGTTCGGATCAAGGTCAATATCCAGTTCCATAAATATATAAGATTCAAATTCTAATGCATGCTCAGTAGGCCGAGCCATATATCCAGTCTATATTGCATTCACTCGACCGATAACTGTAAATGCACTCAACTGGGTCACCCTATCTATATGGCGGCGGTGCTTCCCTAATGTCTCACCATTACCCGTCAACGTGCTGATGCCAGAGCTGCTGCTGGGTTCAGAGAGACTCACTCCCCGCTTGGTTACTCTGGGTGGTCTCTACGTGGTTCATATATGATGTTGCCATATATGATGTCTCCATATCTACATAGATACTTGCATATATAAATAGATATTTCTTTTTGAATAGACGATGTTGCCATGGAGAAGTCGTCATTGCCATGAACTAACTGGACTTATTGAACTCGCATGGATAAGTTTACTTGACTAAATAAAAACTTTAGTTATAATTGCGGTCTAAGATATGATGTCGCCATGGAGACGTGTTAACCTAAGTCCTGCTGGCCCATGCTACTATGAGCAAGTTGAAAGCGCATATCTACTCTAGTTAATCTATGATATCGCTATCTCTACGTTGACACTTACTTGGATCTTCATATCCACGTTTTAATGATATCTCGGCATATCTACCTGGCAATGAACAACCGGACCTAGCCGGATCTACTACAAATAAGTTCTTGGCGGAGACTACGAACCGGAACTACTACTACGAGATTGCCCATGTAGTATGGTCCTGATCTAAGTAATAGTGGTTCATATACGATGTCGATTCAGTAATTCTTTTCTTGGAAATGAATGAAACCTATTTGTGTACCAGCCAATTCCGCAAGTGTGTCTCTTCTGCACTAAATATTGTCAGAGTAAATGCCGCTATTCTCTTCAATGCCACTATTCTCTATCTATCAATCCAGTACAACATTGGGTTGGTCAATTACCCGGCAGCAGGGATAGCCTTCCCCCCACCTTTCACGAGGTGCATAGTTCTAATATAGTTCTTTCACGAGGTATAGTTATCGTATAGTTAGTTCTCTTCAATCAACAGACATCCGTTCTAGTATTTCTTTTTGCATGCATACATAGATATATACAGCAGGTGTTCATTGAGCGGTGAACAGACCGGAAATGCCCTTATTATTCAATGCAATGTGGGGTGAGAGAGAATAAAGAAAATATCCGGAATAGGAACTACTTGTCCCAAAGCGAATAAGGCGGATTTATTGCTTCTTTATTGCAAATAGTATTAGTAACCCCAAGCCAATAAGGAACAGGTTCACAGGGGACTATATAGTGTATGCGTAGATGACAGAGGATGGACGAAATACTTACTTTCTATATGCGAACTGTGCTTATTTTCCACTCCACTTTCTATCTTTAAAGCAGTCTAATAGGAGCTTTCCATACGTTCTATCGTTGGTTACCCGCTTTCATATCCAACAGGCTGTCCCTTCCTATCCACCCTTTGTGCGCCTACTGACTCTAGCCTTTCTAGTATGCACTTTAACCTTACCGTTCAACTAGCGAGCTTCCTTTTCAATACAACTTTATGCCAATGAGCTCGGGCCTCGCAGGGCATGTCCATGGGAGGGAATGGGTTTCAATGGACTTTTTTAATAGCTTAATGCTGCTTAATGTAAATATATAAGCTTCAATAGAACATCGTCAAGCCTACTCCTTCAACAGGATATAACCGGGGAGCCCGTTTCATGCATCTTTCCAGCATAACCGGGACTGCATCATGCATCCTTTCAAAATAACATAATCCGACCTATGAAGTTATTCAACAAAACACATAACCAGGCGGGCTTCACTGGACGTCACATCACCCGCTTTGGGGAAGGAATGTTAACATAAAACCACCAGATAGCTTTATGCGCATTGTTCATTAGTGCATATATCTCACCTAGCTGTACCAAGCATACATATGTTACCTATCTGTTCCTTTGTGTTCATACCAAGCCTATCAGCTTCTAATTGACCTACCGACTCTTGCCGTCTCTTGTCTGTTATACTGACTCTAGCCGTTCCTAGTGGTCTATATACCGAGGTGGTCTGTTGTATACCGAGCCTAGCTGCTCCTAGTGGCCTGTATTCCAACTCTAGCAGTCCCACTTGGCTTGGTGTGCACCGTGAACTTTACCATCCATCTAACAAACTTCCATTCATCCAACTTAATGCCAATAAACTTGACCCCGCAGCACTGGGAATGGCTTCCCACGAACATACACGGATCTATCTATACACCCCTACTTTTTATGCTGCAACTCAAACTTATCTGCCAGTTAGTTAACCTATTCTAATTGGCCTTACTCCTTACATACCAAAAGCAGTCTAAAAGTAGCTTTCCGCACATTTTATTGTAGACTTAGCCCTCTTCTTTACTCCTGCTGCTAACATTTAACTGAAACTCGTTATTCTGGCAGCTCCTTCCTTCAAACCTAGCAACTGGAAAGCACTTTGACCTTGTTCCGCTTCATAATACCAATACTTGAACCTCGTGAAAGTAAGGTCCTAAGGAGAGACATTATCGGGTTTTCTTATTCAATAAAAACATAAAAGGGCCTGTTTCTTTCATCTCTTCTACAAGACATAACCGGACCCCTCTCCCTTATGGTCGAGCGGCTCCGCCCCTCGTTTAATACATATTTTATACATAACTATAAAGAGTGGGGGCTAACTTTTAGACCCGCTTTAGTGCGTTCAATAAATGAAAAGCCCCTCAATATTAGTCTTAGTTTGAATGAGCTCAACTTAGGTAGAATAAACCCGCCAATAAGTAAATAAGTCCGGCCTCCGGAGGACATCTGCTCAACTCCCGAGGGTCTTATCTGATCTATCATCTATTATCCAACTCTTTCCTTCGCTTTGATGGGGGATATAAGGCTCCCTTATTGGGTAGACCTTCCAACTAATCATTAGATCTCGTATAGTGGGCTTACCTCTTGCATTACTTAGTAAGCTGATATCCAACTACTAGGCTTAGTACAATCTATACCACATGCCAGATACGAGGTGTGATTAGTAATTAAGCTGGCATAATACCCGAATTATTACTGCTTAGGCATTATCACGTACTCAATAGTCCAAATTACTAATTCAGCATGTAACTTAACCCGCTTGATGTCGTGTGTTTTACCTGATAAATAGTGTGAAATCTCATACTATGGGTGAGCTCAACTACAAATTAATTACACGTATAATATTAGCTCTACATCTTCCAGGCAATCATTACACTATGTAAAGCCTTAGGTAATTATGTTGCTTCATATACCTGGTAATATACCCTATGTGAATCCATGTTACTGATCTATTACATGTAAGTACTCTATCCGTCATGATGTTGCACCAATACTTAATATTATGATTTCCTGGCCGTTACACGACGGGAGGCTGGCTGATATGATAAATATTAAGTGCGTAATGCTAACTTAGTAGAGGTGTAATTACGACCCGCTTGGTCATAGATAGCAGTAAGCTGTTATGATTTGCCAATGAAACGTAAAAGATTCGGACTATTAGGAATGCTATTATCCCAAGCACGCGGGACTATGGAGTTTGAGTGATTATCCCCCGATCTGTGGAGGCCTAATTGTATCTTTAGAAACCGCGGTTGGGCACACAAAAAACAAATTACTGACTGAACTACTAGTAAGTTCACGGTCGAGTTTCATTTTTACGATAAAGGATTAGGTTCATAGTTCGAACAGGGCCTTTGAAATGGTTAGTCCTAAAATCAATGGAGTAACGGCTACACTCTGCCTTGCTCAAAAAGAAATAATAAGAGCTCCAATTCTGCCTTGCTTAAAAAGAGAGAGGGCAAGTCTCTTATCGACGTAATAAAAACTAGTAGTATTATTTTCATAATAAACCAACCCCCGAGGGAAGCGCTATCTCTGAACTAATTAAGATGCCATTAACATTTAGTCAGAGCCTATTTATTATCTACGATGCCCCGTTAGTGGAGTACTAGGCCCTAAACTCAGGAGCTAGTGTGTAGTATATAAGTCTGCCGCTTCGGTATTTGGTAAGGTGGGCTCGAGCTGATAGCAGCTTTATGACTCTATATGTGGGGTTTGCCCTAGGTGTTTCTCTACGATGACAGGTTCACAGGTGCTTCGATCGCTAGTTGGTAGGCCCTGCCCTTCGCAATTGGTGAACATTTAGTCAGTTAGTTTGATCACTTCCTTCGATTGGTTCGCTCCACTCCACGGCATTGGTTGGCTTTGAACGGCACCAAAAGCCTAATCTGTATCTTGGTAAGTGAAAAAGCGTTTCGTTCGAGAGTCATAGCTCGCTGCATCAGTGTAAATAAAATATCCATTTAGACTTTACATTTCGAGTGTTGATAGTGGGAGATCCAGCAGATGCAAAGGTGGGAAAGGCAGAGGCTTTACCTATTGAACCACTTAATGGATGTGCTCGGGCCGGCTCTGTGGACATTGCCTCTTCTGCTGGCTCCTTTGCTTCCACTAATAGTTGTTCCTAAACTCAGTCAACCACTTATGATTACTTTGCCCTTCCCAATGCTACAACCTTTCCCGCCTTTCTCTCTCCTACTGATGCTATCATTGGTAGTGGTACTTTTACTTGGTCACTTGGCTATGCCTATGTCTATGTCTATGCTTCCGCGGCTACTCTATCTGGGACCGGAGGATATAAAACTGGCTATTTATTTGGATCCAGCGGGCCATTCAAGAAGAGGTTCCAAGCACATATCCATAAGCCTTAGGTGCAGAGTGCTCCGCAGATACGGTTTCAGAAGCAGAAAGTTATACACCATTAGCAACATAAGCAGAAGCACTCGTAGTCCCAGATCGAGATACGATTTGTTCTCCACAGATTGAGATGCATATCCAGTTCCATAATATATATAGATACAGATTCCGTTGACCAAGATTCAGATACAAAGCGATCATATGCGGAACCCACAAAGGAGATGAGGGCCAGAGTAAGGGTAGCACCCAAAGAAGCATTATCTAAGGTGGCAGATTCTACAGTGGCAAAGTGAATAGCAAAGATGGCAGAGGCAGTTGACTCAGTTGATCCAGTTGCCCCATCTATTTTAGTTCACCCAGCTGTGTATCCCTTCCATTGATAGATTCACCCGTAGCAAAGGCATAGGCACCGGGTATAATAGAGGGACAAACGGTAGAGACAGTAGCACAGTGAGCACTATACCCAGTGCTTGTTTCCCCAACGTAGCCATTCTCCTTTGTTGGGTTCCGTCGTCCTATGATGTTACTATAAGTAATGTTCTAATCTTATATGGCGTTCCCATAAGTAGTGTCGTTCTGTTAACTCTGTATGCCGATCCTCCAACAGCAGTTCGAGATAGAAAACCCACAAAGGTATAGGTGTAGGCAGGGGTAAAGATGCTTTAGCTTCAGTAAATCCACCAGCAAAGCCAGCTAGGCTGGTATGGGCATCACCCGCGGCACATCGAGATCGAGAACCTTGCCCGATGCGGACAAAACCTCCTCACCCTCGTACCTCTTCTTTTCTTTTCCCCTTCACGTACATACTGAATCAGACTCCGCTCCCCCTTGGCAGAAGGCAAAAGCCAGGGGCGGAGCCACTCGACCATAAGGGAGAGGACCCGGAGGGGGCTCGACTGAGGGACGAGGGAGAGGGGTCGCTCCTCACCTAACTTTTGGGTTATTCTTTATAGATGTTCTATTTGGATATTTCGTAGGAATCAACTTTTGATTATGCCATATCTTCTCTACGAGCCTTCTTTTTGGTATGATTTATAACCTGCACTCCTTAGCCTCTTCAGACTACGATTAAGATTGTTCAGTGCTTCCTGAATAACAACACTTCAGCCCACACTCCGTACCTTATTGCTTTGAGGGAGGACCTTTTAGGCCTACTGGATTCATTTCAATTTACAGCTATCATGTTGTGTGGGTTAGATCGTCGGAACTGCCAGATGGATCAGTGGGTGGGATGTGTGAGTCGCCCATAGCTTTTGTAGTCTTCCTTTAACTGAGATCGTGGAACTTTCTTATTGATTAGATAGCCCTTATGAAACACAGCGGAAGCGGGCTGGGTGATAATAAGCCGAGGACTCGTAGTAACACATGCATGCTCCTGCGGGGATGAATGGTCCCGATAGGGGGTTTCCCTTTACCTGCTTCTTATATCGTTGAACTGCTGCTGGCTGGCACTTTGATCTTTAGTATTTACTTGGAACATCAGCCTACCTTTCCTTTACCTTTATGATATACCAACCGCTTCGCTCCTGATTCACCAACCTTACGACTTATCTAACCTATGCCCCACACTTACTCGTTGTATGGGTGGTTTCCCATAGAGATAGCTTTTGGACGTTCCATACAGCACAGGCATCACACTTGCTTGAGGAATGCTATGCTTAGTGGAGTGGTAGCAGCTACTCTCTTATTCTGCCTATTTACCTTTACTGAACTGTTACCAACCACCTGTTTTACCCCATATGGAATACATAGGGATTAATTCAACAATCTTGCTTACGATGCACCCCGAGGGGAAGCATAGGATCATGCAAATAAAACTTTGTGCTCGTGGTCGTGGTAGTGACCAGTATGATAAAAACAGCGAGAGCGATGCTTGCCAGATAGTTATTTATTTTTTATATAAATTGAACACATTATTTGAGCTGGGGCGGTCCCACCAGGACAGAAAAAAAACTTATTGGGGCTGGAGCAGTACAACAAGAGGGGAGGTTGAGCCATCCACTAGAAAAATACAAGTAGGTTAGGAAAGTGCCTTAGGCTTGCCCAGGCCCCTCTCCCTTACTCTATACTCTCGCCAAACATGAGCATAAAGGCTATCAAGCTGAAAGCTACTGATTCCATCCTCCCAAACATAGGGAGAATACATAAAATAAAAAATAACTAGTGTAGTAATAAGAAAATCCACTTTAAGTTCCCGGATGAGTACCTGGCTGGACCCCCTAAAGATGAGATTTTATTAGTTTAAACCTGTGAATGAGGAACCGGCGGAGCCCCCCCACCCAATAAGTAAAATAAGTACGAACCCATTCGCCCGAGGTACGAGAGCGAAGGCGCTAAACCGTTAGGTCCTTATATATTGGTTCAGGCAGTACGGCTAGGACGCAACTTGATGCTATGACTACCTGCTATGAATACCGGCCGGGGCTCCTGTCTAGTCTTCATTCGTGTCTGCGGGACCCACCTATTTGGGAAGATGTTTACTGTTACCAGTGGGAGCACCAATTAGGTACTATTTGGCTGTTGTCCGTTCGTAGTAACGCCTATTTTGGAAGATGTTTTAAAGTAAATCAATAAAATCAATCACTCACTTCTTGGTGGGCTTGTCCCGTGGTCCAGCTTCAAGGCATAAGAATCCCTGCCTGCTGCCAGCCCAGCCAGGAAATCCCTTCAATAAATAAGTCAGACGACCAGGCATGCCATCCAGCAATGGCATAATGGGCTATTGTTGTAGCCACCAAAACTAACCGTTTCATGGGTCGCTCGGATGGTTTGCAATATGGATAGCTCGGAATAAAAGTTAACAGGCTGGTAATACCGGATTGAGGGTGGAAGGGAGAACCCGCGCATTCTTTCTATCAGTTGGCTTTAAATCGTCAAAGCATCTCCGCCCGGTGACTACTCATTTGCCTCAATGTAAGGAAGACCTATCGCTTTGCTTATCTCTTATTCAGCTACGCTTCATGGGAAATCATGGAGAAGGAAGGGGAAGCACTCTAACTAGCCTTGAGGGAGCAGTAGAGTAACTCTTTTTCCAGCAGCCTTAAGGGAACGGGAAGGTATACTTTCCACTGGGCATATATATATTGGGGCATTCGAATAAGCGACCACGAAGTGGATAGATTAAATTGAAAGCCGGCGTAGTGCCACGTAGACGGCTGGGCTAGGGCTTTTATTGATGACCTCTTATAGGCTTATTCTTGGCTGGCTTAGCCTTATAAGGGGCAGTGGATAGGTGGTTGGGTAAGGAAGCTTGCCGACGTAGTGCCACACGTAATGCCACCCCTTTCCTTTGCGTTGCTTTTTTACTGTCCCTCCAAGGTAGTAATCATTGACGCGGCACACCAAATCTGAAACGACTTATGGAACCTCATCCCGAGCCAACCTTTCGATGCGAACACGGACGGGAGGGATATCTCTAATTATCATCCGCCATAGAGATAGAATCTATTTGTTCGTAAGCGGGTTAGACTTATTATCTGCAGCAGATCTATCCGGGCACTATAACTAGCTAGGAGACCAATGCTACCTTTACTTATTGAATTTACCACGATCATGAGGCAAAGAATTTGGCACTTAATTACTCCCAATTAGATAAACTTGGATTCCTGCTCCTGAGATGGTTACTCATTATATAAATCCTTGGAGTTGGTTTGACACTACATCCAAGGCCACAAGGTTAAAGTTTTTGTGCCTACATTTAGATTACTCACAGCTTTAAATAAAACTGAACTACATAGTAAATGGTCCAAATGGATCATGCAAATGCAAGAGAATTACCTATATATTAAACCAACGAAAACAATAAGAGGAACCGGGTTGGTTGGTTGGCTTAATTGCTAACGAAATCCCATGCTTTGGTCATAGCTTAACCACCAAAGGTAGAAGACTTGATTGCTTATGAAGAGATGGCTAATGAAACTGAGTTTTCCACCCAACCATGGTATGAACCTATTGTATACTTTCTGACCAATGGTGTATGTCCACCGGACATGGAGACCAAAGCCAAGCGAACCCTCCGCTTACAAGTTGTCTAATATGTATACAAGAAAAAAATAATTTATAGATAGAAGAAGCCGGGGTTTTGTCCCGGTGTCTTACTCCTTATCAAGCCCAAATGGCACTTGAACAATGCCATTCTGGGGTTTGTGGAGGTAACTTTTCAGCCAAAACCACTGCTGGCTGCCAAAGTTTGAAATGCAGGTTCTTATTGGCCTTCCCTCCATCCAGATGCCCATCTATGGGTATTAAAATGTGAAGCTTGCCAACGCTTCACTGGAAAGCAGAGGTTAGTTGCTATGCCCCTGAAGTGAAGTCCATCAAAGTAAAAGTCCCTTTCGCAAGATGGGGCATGAACTTAATTGGGCCAATTGCCCCACCTTATAGCGCCGGTCATATTTTTTTCCTTACCGCTACAGATTACTTTACGAAATTGACTTATAATGGATCAGCTTTTATTTTCAAATGTTATGCTTCACCTCGGTGTCACTTAAGGTTGGCCATTGCTGAGGCAGAAGATGAGTTGCAGCCTTTACAACGTCGTTTCACATGGATAGGGGAATTGGATGGTTCACTCGCTACTGGTCTGGCCCAGTCAACGAAAGGAAGGCAGAAAAGGGAGAAGGTCGGAGGGTTTCGTGCTTAGCTGAGGTAATAGGGTGGTTGAGGTGGAGGACACAGAACCCGTTTAATTGGTGATCGTGTGAATAAAAAGTACTCGCATAATTACATATATAAAGAATAACTCTCAGTTAAGAGACAGATCTAGTAGTGAATGGTAATTGCACGTAAGAAAAGGGATGATCCTCATGAACCGGCTCCCACCAATCGAAGTTTCGTGCTATTGATTAAAATATATAATAGACTTAATTCGAGATGCCGTATCGAAGATGCCTCGAGATACCGTATTGAAAAGGATTATTATATTTATTATTATTATTTCAATTCCTTACTTACTTATCCCTCGGTATGGCTATTCCTGGCTATTCTCAGCTATCATCGGCTTACTGGTTGGCACTTACTTGCCTTCCGGCAATGATTGGCTCTCGACTACGGTTGGCTATTGGCATTGGCTTTTAGCAATGATCGATCTATGGCTACTACTTACTCCTGGCTCTGACTGGTGACGACTGCATCATCAACTAGTGGCTCTCGGCATATACGGCGATGATGTGCTCCCATGTATTGGCTATGCTTGGCAATAATATAGAAGTGTTGTGGGTAATCTTATTATAAAGATAAATCCATGCGTTAGTAGAATAGATTTACAGTCCGCATCACGCCCTGTATGAGGAAGGAATAATAAGAAGCACCGGTTGAGGAATGATACCGCGAACACCCCCCTAGGTTACTCGTACCTCGGAAGAGTGGTTTTATTAAAAATAAATGCTATTTCGAGGAGTACGAGGATCTCTCATCGGGGCATCTAACTGGATTTTATTCTATATAAACCATATCCTTATCCTTTTCAAATTGGATAAAAAAGATTTCAGTGCCAAGCATTGATGCCAAGCGGGCCTAGTCCTTGCCTTTTTGATCCAATCCCTATTCCCCCCCCACCTAGTTGAGGTGAGTATAAAACACGGGTCACCTATTTTGTTGTAGGATTCTTTGCTTTATTAGTTATAGTTTACCCCCTACAAAAGGGCAGTATGGAGTGGGTGGGCAGCCCAAAGCGGGGCATTATTATTTTTCCTACAAAAAAAAGTGCAATATTTAACAAAAAAAGCAGCCTACAAATGGATGGATAGTGTTAAGTGCACCAATAAAGATAAAATTCTTTTTTTTTTGCGCTTGTAAGGTTCTTTAGCTGCTGCTGGGCCGGTTGAACCAGCCACCCC
>Ga0233336_1000096_pt1 | contig 15138 bp, 4 predicted proteins | sample GEONDECOMP225_FD_183636 | JGI IMG/M metagenome (GOLD analysis project Ga0233336, IMG submission 183636) | Leaf litter microbial communities from Shasta-Trinity National Forest, California, United States - GEON-DECOMP-225 | ecosystem: Environmental > Terrestrial > Plant litter > Unclassified...
GACCTCCCAAGAAATAAAGAGCATAGGACCTGTATTAGTGAACCCTAGTGGGATAGGTTTTATAACACTTAGTGCCCTAGCGGAAGTTTTACAGCGGGCGAGGAAACAGCTGCTTAGATCTTTGTATGCCTACACAATGCCGTATAGGGTACCCCACCCGTCCACAGAGGATGAATATCCGTTGACAGAGAGAGCGATGGGTAGAGGCAAGGGAGTTAGAGAGAGCTTTTATTATAATGATTACAAAGCGCGTGCTACCTGAAGCCTAGTTCATCCACCAGCTATTCGTTATGGCTACCCTTCTAAGACACCTTTCAGCCCTTGCATTAACCTCTTCTTCCCCCATATCGCTTCTTACTTCACCCCTCTAGCCGCATCTAACCAGTCCAACCACCCCCAACACGGGGTGTTTACACTGCCATCACAACTGGTGTGAAAGGCAACATCCCCACCTCCACCAGTAGCATCTTCACCCAAATCGGGATCTCCTTCAACAGTCTTCCCCGCTTCCCCTTCTTTTTATCCTGTTCTGCCTTATATCAAGACTGGCATGCTTCCACTGCAAACTCTACAATGAAACTTTCAATCGGATTCATCCAGAAATCTATCATGTGTGAAAGCACGTGCTCGGTCCGCTGCTAGGCAATCAAGTTCACAACAGTCCATGGGACTATTATCCTCTGTCTGTGTTCATATTCAGGGGCTTCCTCCAGCCGCTTAAACCAATGGAACATGTTGACAAGGAACTCACACCAGAATATCTCGTACTCGTCTCGGACATGTGCTTCGTACATCACAACCTCTCTAGCGGTCTAATGATCCCATTCCCGCAACTCAGCCTCTTGCGCTAAAAAAGTGGAAATATTCCTATCAAACTAGCTCTAGACGTTTTATTGAAAAAAGTGTGGTTTCATCCTACAACCCTTCTTTTTTGAAGCAAGGCCCCATCAACGGAACCATTTGTTGGCGCTAAGGTGGATACTAGGGTTATAAAGTTTTTCCTACAAAAGGGCCCGCTGTAGTCTAGGATAGTGTTGGTATATTCAATCCCGATGGAGGGGAAGGTCCGAATATAAATAGTCTTTATTTCCTAATATGTCCTCCAGAGGCCGGGCCCAAGCGTTAGCGAGACTACCAGTCCCTTTAGATCGGGGAAGGAATCATTTACTGATCGACCTACCACGCCTAGTTCGTATCTGAGGGAAAGTGAAAACATAACTCCACTTTCATATGCATTGAGGGTCAAATCTATCAAGAATAACTCTTGAAAGAATAGGCACTTATGAGTTCTTTTAGTTAGGCTGGTTCACCATACTTACAAATGTACGGTTATCCCTTCGATAAAGGGACGGGAGAGATGCATCTGACCTCTTATTTTCCGAGCCCTCACCGAAGTTGATGTTTGGTTAAGTGTAATTTCCATCGTTATATTAACCGAAACACCTCCGAACTAATTCAAATTATATGTAAAAAAAAAAGGTATACATTGTTGGGTGTCTTCGTACGATGGAAGGATGGACTAACGAGTGACAGTCCAATGGGTATTTTCCTCCCCCGATCTGAAAGGCAAGTCAGGACCAATTTCGCTTTATCACTAATAAAAGTATACATAATTACGTATGTTCTATTAATTACAAGCATTACTGGAATCTAACTACTATAAGTGATAACAAGACTGGTATATAAGGTAAGTACGAGCTTATCTGTCATTCTACTTAATCAGGAGTAGTACTCTCATTGAAAGCAGCTTATACCCTAAAAAGCTGATCAGTTAAACTAATAGGAACATCTAGTATTGGTTACGAGTATCATGTGTTACTATGAAGCTTAACTACCACTTTAGCTTGAGTATGTAAATACAGGTAGCTATAAGGGTTATCTCTAAGCTGAACACTATTGATGTAACTAAGCAGTCCATAAGTTGTACGCAGCTGAATTCTCCTTGTAACAGACTAGTATAAGCAAACCAGTAACACAAACATTACACTAATTACGAGCTTTGTAATCACTAGTATGATATGTAACCAGAACAATGGTTGTAACTATGAACATAGCTTTACCTTTATTAGGATAAACAGTACCTTTTGAATGCCATTATGATTGTCCCTCCTTCTCAATGGAATATAAGGATAAATGTGAAATGAACCAGATCTGGGAATGGGAGTTGGGTCGAGCCCATAGAGCCCATAAGGATATTGGTTGGGAAATGGATAGGGCAGATCACCAATCAATTTCGATTTCATCTTTACAATCGACTGCATGCAGAAAGATAAATGGGGCGGGGATAATTGATCAATGGTTTGTGTGGAGTGTCGATCGATCAATGGGTCATGAGGGATCCGCTGCAAGATGTAATAATACTTGATTCCGAACGCACCTGGATAGTTCAATTTCGAACTGCTAAACGATGATTGACAAGCATTCTCAATGCCCATTTCGATTTAGAAGATTACTTGAGTTATTCATGATTGCACTATTGACCGGCCTCAGTTGATTTTATAATGTGATTTTGGAAGGTTTCTGAGAAACGCACCGCTGGCGGCTTCCCCTGCATCTTCGTTTGATGATCCGTCAGTGAGCATTCAATATGTGGGCCATATTTCTGCCGTGCCGAGCACTTTCCCATTCCTCCGGGTGCCGACCTCACAATGATGGTTGGCAAGGGATGCATGCGAAAGGACAACATGCATTAGCATACGCCCTCCCTTCCGGTTTAACAACCGCTTCCAACACGCTTTTAAGTGGCTGAGTTGCTATGCGACTGGGCTTTGAAGTCCGAGTAGGCGAACTCACAATGCTTCTTTCGGTAGAGGGGGCTTTAAATCTTTCGACTATAGATCGGATCTACACAGCTAAGGATTAAGGGGCTACCCCATTAGCAACTAGTCCGGCTTTGTTGGTCTTACGAGCCTGCCTCTAAAAATCCTCTTAACGAAGGCCAAGGCAGTAATTCCAGTAACGATAGGCCCCTTAAGGAAGGAAGGAAGGCCAAGATAAGTAATAGTATAGTATGTTATTACCTACCTGGCGCCCAGTCTCTAATAACCTTGAGTCTATTGGACCTGGACTTGTCTACGGAAAATCTGACATAAGGCATGGCGTCGTTAGGTGAATGAATACTTCGTTACATAAGGCATGGCAGGGATATTGGGTTGGGCCTTGCTTGAATTAGAAGGGGTATTTATTTCCATAAAAGAGCAGAGCTGTGCTTTAGCCACTAACATCCGTACGTATTAGGCTTACTTGGGATATTTATCCTTGTATGATATAAGTCTTTTACGAGCTACTTGTGTTGTTTGTCGCTCTCTTCCTTAGTAGAGATGGCAAGCCAACATCGTAGATTTACCAGGCGGAGGCAGCCTAATAAAATAAGACTAGTAACTCTATTCCCTCAGGAGCTTGGCTTCTTCCGATGCCTATAAGTGAGATTGCCAATGTAGTTAAGGATAGCTAATATATAGGCAAATGACGGTAGAATTCGCACGTAGGAGTGATCTAGTCGTCTGTCTGATAAGGAGTCTTAGAAGGAAAAGAAGTAACGCTCTCATAGTTACTTATCGGGTGTGGGGGGGGCGTGCCTCGGGATTTGCGGCTCGTATCCTCGCTCCTATCCCTAAAAAGGTCAGGTGATTAATAAATGAATTGGGTCTTGAATCAATGAATCTCTTTCCTGCTAGTAGGGATGAACTTACTTTTCCGAGATGCCTTATATTATTGATTGTCATGCGACAGGGTTCAAGTGGCGTCTAAGCGCGCTCAAATGGCCATATAATTTTGTTATCCCGGCACCCGTTAAGCACCCTTCCTTGTTGCCTCACTCGCTAACCACCAAATAAGCTAGGTGACCTCCCTCACTCACTTGTATCATAAATGAACATTTCGTAAACTTCGCTTATCTCTTTATCACCTTAACATACAACTCTGTTTACTGATCCCGGCAAGCATATAAGATATCTTTTTTAGCAATTGATGCACCTAACACTATAGTTCGTTGACTATTGTCCGTCCGCCTGTTGTTGAACCACCGCCTCACCTCACGTGGGCTGTTGTTCGTCTGCCATAATGCCCACTTTGCTTTGTAGGGAGGACCCCGAATGGCCCGCTTTATTAAGAGAGCCTCATCAAAAAAATACGCGCCTAATTGGTGACCCGCCTAACCTCAACTACGTGGACTATTTGCCCGTTTAACACCACTTCACCTAAATTCCGTGGGCTCTATATGGCTGGGTCCAGAAGGCAAGGACTATGCAAGCTTGACAAAATTATTTACTTTTTTTTACTCCACTCAATTCCGGTACTCCATGCAGTCAATGCGGGGTTTCTATGAACTTGATGCCAGCAGTCATAGCTGGAATAATGGGTTACTCAGATACTAAGATAAACTTTGTTACTATATATTTCATTTATATGAATGGATTCTGTTAATGGATTCTACGTGTGAACGACTTTATGCGTGCTGTAAATTGCTTCAGTGAGTGGCTATTATGTATGTGCAAACCCGGCACGTGAGCCTCATGTTCCCTTCAGAATAGAGAGAGCAAAGTTGGTTTCAGATGAGCATATCAATTTATACATGTTACATTGTCATACGAGCATTTAGATTTAGCCGTGTTACCATTTAAAGGGGACGAGATCGATTGAGTTCAACGGATTGGATTTAGAACTGAATCTTATTCTGATGCTGCTGGCCCGAAGGTGCGGCCAGAGGACACGGATGATTTACCTTATCCCTAGGGAAAAAAGTTTCCACCTGGGCTGGTATACTCGACCCTCGACGCTACCAAAACACGGTATCACTTAACGCTACGGGGAAATAGAGTTACTACCTAGAATGGATGCATGCAATTATGATTTATTACATACGTTAATTATATATATTTATAACTGGTTTTTCCAATGGCTTATGGTCCATCAGAGAAGAGAGCCGGACGGGCTTCAGACATTCATTGATAGAATATGCCCAGACAGCCAGCCAGGAGATGCTTTGATAACACTTGTCTTTATGAATCTTAGGAGGGGAGGTACGGGGCTTCTATTTACCCTTTACTTACGAGCATGCTTTCCATCCGTTATTTACTTTATTTACTCTGCCTTAATCCTAGTAGAGGGAGTTATGCCCAACAACAAATACCTTCTGCTGAGGGTACAGATATCTATGAACCCCTTCCCTTACTACACCACACGTATAACCTTCTGGACTAACAAGATGGTCAGGGAGAACCTTTCTATGAGTCTGGTAGATTCCCGTTTCCAGCATGTAGCTAGGGCTGCTCCACTCCATAGAAAGTCTGTGTAGCAGGTGAAAGGGTGATAGGGTATGTAAGCGATACCTTCCAGCTACTGGACTGTTCCTGGCTTCTCTAGACTCAATGCCCTAATGCCGGTGCTGCTTCTGAAGACCTAATGATATAGGGGGCTTAAAACTAGAAGGTATTCCTGGCAGGTGAAAAGGTCTGATCGCCATACTCTAGTGATATGTCTTCCTTCCTGACTAAGAGGTTGGGTGGGCATAACAGAATCCCATCGCTCGTTCCTAGGGTTCCAATAACTAAAAGGGTAAGGCTCCTACCCATCCATGTACCCAAGGCACAGTAATCCGGCAGTTAAATGAGATCTATCTATCTGAAAGGAAACCCAGCAACTCTCTGGGCTACTATCTGTCCCTCCACTCCACCCCTCTATTCTATCCAGCCGCCATGTTTCATCAGTTGTGGCAGTGTTTAATCAAAGATGTTCGGGGCAGTTCAAGGATCTAAGCTAAAGGTCACCCCTATGGGTAGCATCCCCACAGGAAATACAAGTAACTCTAAGTCCTTCCTCGTTTACTGTAAAAAGAACTAAATCCCGTTGGTTTCCCGCCTCTGCCTGGCTGGTCTGATCAAGCAGCAAAAAAGACTAGCGATGCCAGTTGGGTTCATAATGTACATAATAAAAGCGTGTCAAATGCGATTGAAGAGCTATAAAACGCGTCGTTAGCATGGGTCGAGTATGAATGTTCCATCGTGGTGGCTAACTATAATTTATATTAGGCAAGTAGATTCCTTCGAGCATGTTTGGTGATTGGATCAATTCCATTCCTAATGCCGGTGCTGCTCTGCTTCTTCTAAGATGAAAGTCCTGGATTAGGCATCCTCCATGACAAAATTGTCCTAGGTTGTCCGGTCTTGATAGGAGAGTAAGAAGGGTGGGTGGAATTTTATGTATCCATATGGTAAAGCTATTCTGGGTGGACTTAAAGGTTGGTAACAGTCAAATCCCGCCCTGGTGTTGTTAAAAGAAAGCAAAAGTGTGATATGATATTATATATGTAATAAGAGAGATTCCTCTCTCAAAATATCTAAAAGCCGGTCCGGTTGATGCAAAAAAGCGCTTCCAAATGGGGTAAAAACCACTCACTATTCATCTGGTGAGGCACGTTTTCTAAATCAATAAAAGTTGTGTTGTTGGGGGGTACGACCTGTCTGTTCCAATTGGCTTTTTCCCACTCCCACCCGGTTCCCCGGTCGATGCCCTAGTGCAGCAATAGACTCCCAGCCATGCCGATTGGGCCTATTGCAAATTCTCACGTTTAGTTTCAATTCATATTTTTTAATTGTTGAACCCATTGTTTGGGGGGGTGCGATATAATCCCATTGAGTGTCATAAATAGTGTTTGTCTTTACTGAACTTGATGACTTTCATAATTCCCTACGCCTTGGGGGTGCATTCATATCATCCTAAAGTAAAGGGGGCGTAGCGAACTTGCTCAAAGTAGGGCTGGCTTCCTTTCCTTTCCTCTCGAAAGGTTCGTTCATAAAGAATCCCAGGAGAACCCTTTAATCCTTTCCATGCACGCATGGATCCACCCACATTCCTAAATAAGAGTATGGTCCCCCACGACCTACCCCACCCAATGAGTCTGAATTCGACGCTACGTGCCTGGTCCAAATGACTTGGCTTCCCCCGGTCCCCTGATTGATCGATATCGATTTAACCCTCCCTCGTTCGATCAAGCAATAGACGACGAGCCATGTCCTGAAGCAAGATCTAAAAGCCATGCCATGTCTGTTCGGTCAATTCCGAAAACGTCCTGAGATGCGATTTGAGCTCTATAAAATCCGTTGTTTCCGTGGGTTGCATAATCCTTTGCACTCGCATTTTTCTGTAGCAAACTGGATGAATCTGTAATTGTCCCTCCGCCTTGGGCCTGGACGCCATAATCTGAAAGTAAGGGGGGCTTACTTCAAATATTCTCAGATGCATGCTTTGATAAAGCAAACTCTCGTGTTTCGGGGGTCATAGGCATCTGATTCATTCGGGTCTAAAACTGTAATTTTTAGTAAGCGAAATTGATTCATTTATTGATGTAAGGTGATTCCCTTCTCTAAGGCCAGAGGGCCGCAGCATAAGAAGCTTAGGCGGGTTAGGTAAAAACCTCTTCTAAGTCAATTATCCGAGGAGCAAGTTGGTTCCATTTGGGGGTGGTTCTGTTGTTTATATTAAAAACCCTCTCCTTTTAGTCGAGCGGCTCCGCCCCTCTGAAATGCATGTTTTTCTAAGGCTCACCTCCGTTTGGACAAGGTTGGAGGCATCATAATATACCAGGGTAAGTAACTAGATTGTTAAGTAGGCAAATAGCAGATTGAGTGCATATGAGTACATGGTGATTCCATCCTCTAGGGCAGGGTAAAGCATCACGAGGTAGCAGCGGGTGTAAACCCTATGAAAAGTCCATTGGGCACCCTCAAAGCAAGTTGAGTCTTTTGGGGTTTACTTCGTTCAATCAAGCAACGACTAGCCAGACATGCCGGTTGGTTCTCGAAAAACGTTCTGAAATGCAGTTTTAAATCGCTCTGCGCCTCGTTTCTCTGGGTCCAACTGGTATTCTTCTTCATCCATCCGGGTTGAGAAACCGCATGAATTTTCTAATAGTAAAATAGCTAATTTAATATATTCATCCATCAAATCAGGCAGTTCCAAGGCTCAGTCTCTGCTGTAAGTTTCCCAGGATCTCTTCTTAAGTGCTAGCTGTATAGAATTCTCAATCTGGTAATTCCAACCTGTGTCTCATAAGTTCTGACTATAGAGAATCCAGTCCGGCAGTTAAACGAGATCAGGTAAAGGTAAACCCCATCTCGGGACCATCATCCTCGAAGGAGCACGGGAAACTACGACAAGTAATCAGCTAATAATGACTATCCATAAATAAAATCATGGAGAGTTCGGAAGAATAAAAATATGAAAGATTTAGGGGCGGAGCGAACTTCGCTGTGTGGCGTTAAAATTTGAAAGAGGATATATGATCTGGGTCGCTAAATTGAATTTTTAAGTAGTAAAATCGACGTGCGAAGCATTTAAGATTCTTCCATCTAATTAGGGCAGGGAGAAAGGAGGTGCATAGCAATAAGATTCTAATATTAAGGCACTTAGATTAGGTTGGTCCGGTTGAGACAAATAAACCTATTCTGAAATGCATGTTTGGCTAAAGTGAACCCTTGTTTGGAGGGTTTCCGAGTATGATTTCTCCATTTGGGTTGCTCTGTATTGTGTATAGGTAAATTGATTCTATGTAATTGTCCCTCTGCCTTTCTTTCTTTGGCCTGGGGCGCCTGCCCCGCTCTAGTGGTTTAAATAAAATTATATATAAAGAATACCCGGATCTTATAATAAGTTCTGGCTGAATCCATAAGTTCCCACGCGCTACGATTCAACTTGGTTGTTCTTGTGCCACCCACCTACTGAAATTCCTCCAATCTAGTAAGTAAACTTAGCAGCTTCTGTTCATATGAATGCTGAAAGTGCCGACCCGAAGAAAGAATAGTAGTGCCCGTTGCATATTAAAAGAAAGGTTCGGTTATAAGGTGATATGGGGTGGTTCTCAAGAAGATGATCCAAAGAGTGAAGGTGCCCAAGAATATACGACTAAAGATAAGGTGGAGTTTTAGTGGAGTAGGAGGAAACACTTAAGTAAAGGCAATTAGGCATAGAAAGATTAAATAGTCATCAAGTTGAAAGTGCCTAAGGCAAGCCGCCCGTCCAATAACGAATGGGTAAGAGAGGTTGGTAAAGAGGAAAAAGGTGGTTCAGGCACTTCCTGATATGAAAGGAAAGGCAAGTATGCATATCCTCTACTAGCAATGCTGTCTGTCTTAATTAATGGAGCAGTAGCCACTAAGCATGAATGAAGCAAGTGTAAAGGGATAGGTAGTTTGAGGTAGTCTAGTGGGTAAATAGAAAAGGGTAGTTGGTAACGGTAAAGGTAAAGGCAAGGCAAGGCAGGGTACAGGGTTGTTCATAGCAAGACACCTCCTAAGAATCTCTCACAAGTGTGATGGAAGCCTGTGCAATGCTGTATGGAAGCCCGTCCAAAAGCTCTCCTCTATTGGAAGCTCCGCCCCTTTGCCGAGCTCTTTGAGGGTAAGAAAGAAATCAAGGGTGATGTAACGAAGACGTCAACCCTCCGTCTCTCTTGCTCTACTCGTGTGTGAGTTATGTACTCTCCTCATGCCAAGCCCGTCAACCCCCGAAACACGAAGGTCTTATATAGATAAAACCGCATATTACAATGTTTTTTAATTGATGGACCAATATTACTTTTATATCTTGCTTGAAGGGAGGGACGAAGTGCGGATTCTCATTACCCCATCCCCCCCTTGGCTCAGTTGGACAGCTCTGTTGGTGTAGTGTGGTGGGGATCGTTGGAACTGCCGCCTTCTTTCATTGATTCGCTAAAGCCAGAACTTCAGCAGAGAGCATGTACAAGCGAACTTGGGTGGGCACGAAGAACATTGCGATTTAACCTTTCTGCTACGCCTCTGCCTACTTATATAGCGGATAGTGTATTAGAGCCTCCTAGCTTATTCCTGGCTGGATCATTCGCATTGATTATTTCCCTTCCTTGCGGATTCCTCCCATTGGGTCACTGTAGTAAGAAGGAGTTTTTTCCCATTATAGTTTCTTTGAATGTACAAGTTAAACAATAGATGCGAGTCTCACATGTTCGTACCAAAGTATGTATGTAGCGTAGCTGTAGCGCACAGTGCCCTACCTCTACCCTATCGGCGGAAAACCTCATCGTAGGTCCCTATCGGTAGTGTAACCTAACCTCGTCGTTTCTCTCCTATCAGTTGGTTGTGGAATCTCTTCAATTGTAAGCTCCATTTTAAATGGATGGTATAGTTCAGTAAGAAAAAATAAAAAAAAAACATGTATTTTGAAACTGGTTGTTTATTTAGGGAATGGGTAGGTGCAAAATGGGTAAGTGCTAAGAGGATCACACCACACCTATTAAAATGGGACTGGACACTGGAGGTCTGGAACCCAACCCAGAGCTCTCTATTTAGTTTAGTTAGCTGCTTTCCGGGGCTATTTATTTAGTTCATGAATCCTGCTGGCTATATTAGTTCATAAGGAATAGGAATCATGATGATGGCCTTTCAGATAGAAACTATATGAAATGGTATAGTTCATTCGCAAGAATCTCCATTTTCTATAGTAGGATGAGGCAGATTGAACCGAAAAAGGAGGTTTTGGATCAGGATAAACGCCGAATGAACGAAGGTTTGGGAATCTGTCCACGCGAAGATGAAATGTGGACAGTGGCTATAGTGCATGGGCTTATACTCTAGCAGATAGGTAGGAGGCATCCAATAATAGCAGCAGCATAGTTTACATGGGGCCTTCATAGAAAGCATAGTTTATATATGGACACAACCTTCTTAGTGCATGTGGACTATAGCTACTAACTACTAGGAGTGGCAATAAAGTTAATTATGTTTTTTATCTGGGCTATGGCAGGCGGTGAACAGTGGATAAGGTATCCCCCAGGCGGCAGCTCACAATCCCGTGTATTGGCTCTGCGGCATCGGCTCTGCGGCAGCTGACATTGTCCCCCGCCCGGTATTGGCCAGCAGGGTGGGGACTTCCCATCCTGGGATCTACACCATAGAGAGAGAGTTTTAATAAATAGAATTGAAAAAGGAAATAAAAAGACAGTTAAAAATGTGTTGCTTTATTAAAACGGAATTAACATCAGCTTCAGCTTCATTAAAAATTTTGGCATTGATAGTTTATGCACGTAGGTATAGGTTTATTCTCCGGATTATTAGATAAGCTAGTAGAAAATATTGAAACAAACTTATATTAAAACTAAAAGAGCCTTGTGCCCTAGCGTCGTATTACATTTGCCGCCATAGAGCCTGAGAGACATATAACCCTCTCCTTTTAGTCGAGCAGCTCCGGTTGGGTGGGAATAGATAAATCAAATAAGGCTATATATTTTATCTCCAAAAAGTCCCCTTTAAGTAAGTAACTTAAAGAGCCGTATACCCTTAACTAACTATAACAAAAGAGAGTCCTAGCTAAGTAACAAAAGACTGAAAAAAAGATAGGTTAGCCACTTATTTGAATGCCTCGGATGGAAGGCTGGATGCCTGCTGTAACTGCCTAGTGATGGGAGTGTATTGTCTGCATTTAATTGGCTGGTAGGCTGTCCTCCCCTGCTTGCTTTTTAGTCTGCATTGAAAGGCTTGGATGGCTGCATTCCAATTCTGAAAAATATTATTTGGAACCAAAATAGATTAGAACGCATAGGGTACCGACTAGCTGGTGAATAATAATAACATGGCTGGGATGAGGCACTAGATGGTGCTTCAGGCTGGCACTTTCAATTTCTTTTTCCACGCTCCTTTGATATAGGGCCGCCCATAAATTGCTCCAGTTGTGAGCCCCCGGTTATGGCACTCAAATGGATAACCTGCCTCTATCCCATCATATTTATCCCACTAAGCATTAAAGGAAGTGCCTCGAGTTCTGCTCTCTCCTACGCCCCCGGTTCAATGCCTACTGTTTTCAACTCCACCCTACCTTTGATCTATATCCCCTAGATTTATTGATCTATATCGACCCAGCAATGGAATGAGAGTATAGAGTAAAGCTGATGATGCCGAGCTCGCCCTACTTATAAATCCCCGCTTTTACCGATTGCCTATCTTCAGTTCATTCTGCCATAAAGCCCGAATCCAAGGTTTATTGGAATAGCGCTATTATAATCTAAGGGGCACCCCTTCTCTATTTATTAAGCTAGAGGTACGAGGGTGAAAACCTGAGGGTCGTAGATATGCTATATCATATGAAGGAATAGTAATTTCATTCCCATAATATCCCATATATCATTCAAATATGGATACCACTTATTCTTCGCTTTAGCTCAGCTGTGTAAGGTTTACCCTAATAAGAAGGGGTAATTATAGTACTGGCTTGACCAAGTACAAAGGGATGACTACAGTGAACTTCTATTATAGTTATGCACTGTACGATGATATAGGTTCATTGAAATTAGTGAGCACTAACAAAACCGCCTCCTCCTGTCTCTGGCTCATGGGGTGTGCTATTGGGAAGGCAAGCTTTTACATAAACATCAACATCACGACGACATCCATTGACACATCAACCACTCACTGGATTTCCTTTCCTTCCCTAACATGCTAGGCATACTTTTATCACTAGGCCTCACTAGGCATACTTATTTATCTCAAATAGGGATACCATAGGCCCCCTCATAATAATGTTCCCGCCATATGAGAATATGATAATTTCTTGTTGTCGGACCTGTAAGTGTTCGGTATTTTAAATGCATGTTATCAACTAGTTTCAAACCAGATTTATCCGAGGAGCTATAGCACAAAAGCACAAAAATAGAAAGAACTACACTTTCTACTCAACAGAGAGAGAGACACTACTACTCTACTACGGAAACAGCTACTACTACATGGACACAAACAACCTTACCAAGAAGCTTCTTCGCTTTAGCTCTTAGAAGTACCTCTTTCTCTCTCTTTCAAATGACAAGAATGGATAAAACTTAAGGTCCTACGGTGCTTGTCCGCATCGGGCAAGGCTTCTATTACGCTTTAAATAGAAGTTGTAGACAACTGGCTTCTTTATGCATTCAATGAACAAGTAAAACGTAGATATACGGGTATCATATGTATATATATTATTTGATGTAGATATTTCTTTTCTAGGTGTTCACAGAAGCCATTCACTGAAACAATTACTTTCTTTCGGCCATGGAGTTTCTAAAGGGGACTCCTCTCACATAGACTGTTTGGAGGAGCTAGGGTGTGGGTGCACCTAAAACTGACACACCTGCCTGCATGAATGATACTACCAGACCAGCGTGAAAGGTTATTACCTATTTACTCCTCTCCCTGGCTCTATCCTCCTTCCTCTCGCGGTTTATAGCAGCCTAGAGACTCAGCCGTGAAGCTAAATAGAAACGTCCAGAAAAAGTGAAGTAATTCTAAAATAGACTTTTCTTGTAAAAACGAGATTTGATTAGTCAAGAATAGCAAATGAGTGAGAAGGTTTCCTAGAATCTGTTCTACCGAGACTTTGTGCCTGTTCCCAACTCTGACGGCAAGCAAGCAGCCGCCGGATGAACTACTTGAACCGAATGATCTTGATCCAATTGATTCAGTTGCTCCTGTTCCAGGGTTACCACCTAGTACAGATGATAAATATACAAATCCAGGTGTCTAATCAGGTTCACTCGCAGTTTATGGTGACCCATCATCTGAGCAAGCAGCACCCGTAATGGCAGATACAGGCACGGAACCATTAGTAGTTCTAGCAGCACAGTAAGCATAGGCATCATGCATGGGCGGAGGCTGAAGAAAAAAAGGTAAAGGCATTCAATTTATATTAGTAAATAGAATGGTAATATTATGGAAGGAGGTAAGAGATGAATTTCTCCATGGCCTTCCAAGGGTAGTATCTTCATGGAGCCCTTCAAGTAGTTATCTTAGGTTTATAGGGAGTTCTACCAGATTGTTGGAGACTTTAGTTTGAAGAGGAGGACCAACAACAATGATATCTAAGTTATCTCCCAAAGCTACAGTAGCACTAATCCCTGATTCAATCTGAGGCATGATATAAAGGAAACAACATATGCGGGATGAAATGTACGGGGCTCGGAATAGAGCTGAAAAAATGGCAAATCACACCAGGATAAATAAAGGCTAGGGACAAAGGACAAAGGATGAAGGATGTAGGAGGATTAGTAAAGGTAGGGTCTTCCTCTTCCGATTCATTATATCATGGTGCAACCCAACTACAAACGAGAGGTAATACTAGGGTGGAATAAATGCTTTTATGTTTATACTTCTGGAAAATATGATGCCTAATCCCAAGTGAAGGATACTTCATTGTGATAGTGCACTTAACTCACTTTATGCTTGAGGTTGGTGGTAATGATGGATAGAAAAGTGGTTGAACAAAGAGAACATAAGGTGATGGAGGCGGTGCCTCTTAAACATTTGATACATTCGGCTTGGACGTGGAGAATAAGAGGAAGCTACTTCTTGCAAAGGGCACTCGCATCAAGATCTGAATAGACAATGCATTCTGAACCCTAATTTGGTTCGTGGTTCGTGTTCAATTCGCTATCCGCCGTTGTTGATAGACTCGATTGCTTGCTTATCTATGTGCTTAAATTGAGTTATTCAATTGGTCTTCCACCTGTACGCCTATATACCTTGCTGGATCTCTATAACCCTGGGGATAAACAACTTGGCCTTGCTTTCTAATTCAGGTTTATTTGCTGATACATAGCCGGGAGTACTTGACGATAGGGCATATACACACATAGACTATTTTACAGTCATTGCTTGGCTCGGCTTTGCTTGGCTACTTGGCCTTGCTCCAAGGCTCGATTGGGATGCTCGGTTCATTGAGATGATCGGTTCGGATACTTGGATTGGAGGATACTCGGTTGGGCCCCTTGGTTGGGCTACCCAGCTGGGCTGGAAACAGTCGTTGCTAATTATTGACCTAAGATAAGTGCTCCTGATAGTTGGTAGATTTTGACTTCAAGTCATTTTTGATAGCCAGTTGTCCTTGCCGGGAGTAATTGGCCCTTCTCATTGCCAAGAGATGATACTACTTGCCAGGAGTCTCCTTGATTGCTTCGTACCCCTAAAGAAATATATTGATATAAATGAAAAATGTGAAAAGTGACTGACCCGGAGGACCCGAAGGGACTTTCTCGAGGTACGAGGGGAAGGACCCGGAGGTCCGGAGGGCTCGACTAAAAGGAGAGGGGCGGAGCTGCTCGACCATACGGGAGAGGGACTTTCCTGACAAAGGAAGGGAAGGACC
>Ga0233336_1000098_pt1 | contig 14969 bp, 8 predicted proteins | sample GEONDECOMP225_FD_183636 | JGI IMG/M metagenome (GOLD analysis project Ga0233336, IMG submission 183636) | Leaf litter microbial communities from Shasta-Trinity National Forest, California, United States - GEON-DECOMP-225 | ecosystem: Environmental > Terrestrial > Plant litter > Unclassified...
TTGTATGATCGAAACCTACCCGGCATTAATACTTGGCTAATGACTGGACGGAGTACAGGCGTATAAAAACTGGATGGCTATTTTAGGTTGTGGGCGGTTATCCCTCGCCGGACTGCGGGCCAGAACAGAGCCAAAAAATACGAGTTATTTCTGATTCACTGCCCAGCGAGGTTGATTCCTTGCTTGCCGAGCAATCGAAGGATTAAAATTTAAGGTGGTTATCCCTTGCTCGCCAGGCTAGGATAAAACACTTCCATAGAAAGGTTATTCCTTGCTTGCAAAAAGGATGGGTCATAGCGGTATTAAGCATCTTAATTAAGGAAGTGTAATTGATTCTAGGTCTGTCTGTGAATGCTTTATGTAAGGCGGTAAAGCAGCTCTTATCTCTATAGTAAGTTCCGTCCAACGCCGTAAGTTTGAGGATTCCCAATCTGGGTTCAAGAACTCTCTTTGTTCTATAGTCAAATCGACTCCGTGCCATGCATTTAAGGTGATTCCATCCAATAAGGCGGGTGGCAGCATAAGAGGTTTAGGTGGGGTATAAACCTTGTAACTATGGGTAGACCATATTTCAGTATTGAATTTACTACTGGGCACCAAGGTTCAGCAGGACAGTGAAAGGCTTGGGCGGGTAAGTAGCTGTTAATTGAGTAAATTCCCCGAAGAGCAAGTTTCATTTGGGAGGGGTCTGCCAATTATAAAAACGTATCCGAACGGGCATTTAAAAGATGGGGTTTTCCGAGATCGTAGGCATATTTTTTTTTCCCGCATTGTAATTACATATATATAATTTTAGTTCTTAAATAGGGCAGTTGCCACGCCACGATCCTTTGCACAACTAGTTGTTCCTATGCCATGCCACTTCCATTAATAGTGTAAGCAGCTTATATGAATGCTCTGCCCAAGTGCTTTCATCAAAGATAGGAGGTATCTGACTCCAGGTAGTTGTTGCAGGTAATAGTAAAAAGGTAGTGTGTCATAGCATGATGCCCCTGTCTGTCTACTCTGCGTTGGGTATTCGTGGCTTCTAGAGTGGGGGGGGCTGGGCTAGTAGTCAACCTTGAACCCATTCCATTTTTATTGAGTAAGGCTTAACTCATGGGGCAAATATGCCAAAAGCGGGATTAAACCAGCGAGCGTTCCAACGCGCAAAGGCCATTTGATAGTGCTTTGTGAAACATAATAATCAAGCCATATTATCATATTATCCATCGAAGGTAGGCGGAGGAGATTAAAGTTACTAATTAAACTTCTTGATAGATGACGTCACAATGCATTACTTACAATGCACCTGTGAAGGGTCGCCTCATTTACAATCACCAGTTTGCTGCTACGATGCTTGCTTGGTTAGACTTACTCGGGATGGCTGCTCTTGCTGAGCGACTGATCAATTATAAAGTGAGAACCTTGCATTATATATATATTGAGTAGCTGGTTAATTCCCCCCCCCATTATGGGCCTTGTAAAAAGGGTAAATTAAGTACTAAAAGGTGGCCTATGTATTAAGGGCAAGACCTATTTTACCTATTGAGGTGGAACATTACTAAACAAAAGGTGGGGCCGACTGCCTCGTCTAAGCCTCATCAACGTAAGTAGTTCCCTGCTTCACTATCTATCCTTGTTCTTATTGAATAGTACTACTTACTTTAACTTAAGCTCTGCTCGATAAAGTGAAAATATGGTCCCCCCTAGCTATAGAATGGCCGAAAGAAGAACTGCGAGTGTTTAACTGACAAAGGAGCCCTTAGCCATTACTTGGTTATAGAATTTGGATTTTTCACCATTGGTGGTACCCAACCCCTGATAAATGTGAAATCCGACCCACTTTATTTAAACCTGGATAAACCCTATCAGGCTCGAAAGTAGAATTCAATGAACATATTCGCACGCTGTAGCGCCGACCAATTGAACGCGGATTATTTATCCTCCTTTCACTCTAAAATTACCAGCCTGCATAAGGCCAGATTCACAGATAGGAATTGACTACCCTTACCACTTCCTTGTTCCTCTCTTTTTTTTTTAGGGACCCTACTACTTATGGTACGCCATCTTTGCAATATCAAAATTACCACACCTGTTTCCACGTTCACAACAGACCTTAGTAAATAGATGTGTTTTCACAATTGTAAGTCAGAGCCAGAAAGAGAGTAGCACTAACTGAGTAGAGCTTCCATGCGACTAATGGTCGATCATGATAAGGTTTGCTAAGCCTATTTCAATTTTTTGTATAATTACGTATATAACGCAAGCTTATATATTTTATCAGATATTTCTTTATTGATGGCCCGGTTCGGCCCAGGCACTACATTTTTTTGGGACATAATATTAAACTTATAATTTCACTTTTTGCCTTTCTAAAGACCTCGTTTTTGTGGGGACGAGTAGCTCCGCCCCTGAGCCCAGCCAATATGAGTAGCCAAGTAAAGTACAAGCAGGTAGCTAAGTGGAGTAGCCTATTAGCCATCCCAGTGGTAGTATCCCAAGCTATAAGTATCGGGTATAAAGCCGTTCCTTCCTAAAGCGGGGCGTATGCGGGGCTCTATAACAACCAGGGAGTCAATATGACACAACAGTCGTCATCAATCAATAAGAACCAGTGTGTCTCGGCTCTGCGGCGGCTTCCCTACTGTGTGCTCCTGGGTATCGAGCGGAAGCGGTACTCCTTCTTAATCGAATAACACGATTAGTAACCTCCTCTTTTGTGTAGCTACCTCGCTCGGAAAGCAAAGCTCATAGTCCCAAATAGTGCAACCATCATATTGTATCGTAAAGTGAAAGGGAATGTCAAAGCACGAGAAAACCTCGCCTTACGCTTTCAGTTAGACATAGGAAGAACTTAGCCCTTTCAGTAAAAGCCCCATTCAGTCAGTCCGCTCTATATAATTACCCCAGTCTCGCCTGCTTTGATGGAGCAACACGAACACATTAAAACTTCCAACCAGGAAGGACACCGGAAAGCCAGGAAGGACACCGGAAAGGAAAGGATTTTCATTTGGGATAGCCCAAGCCGGGAATACTACAATACTACGCCTAAGTATTTACTCTTTATTTATCTATTCCCACCCAACCGGGGGGGCTGGTGAGAATCAAACCTAGGAGTTAGCTCTTCTTCGTTTCCCTGAGAGTCTGGTTACCTTTGAGGAGACACCTTAAGACCTTACGCTTTAAGTCCTATTTCTCTTTACTTCACCTACTTACTACCGAGCCCACTACTACATTGGTACCCTTGCAATCATCCCCGCTTCAACTGGACAAGGACCTGGAGGGAGAAAAAACCAACATATAAGCTTGTTGAACCTTCGCTTAGAACAGCTGCCGTTGAAAGACGAGCACTCTAGATTGAAAGAGACCTGTAAAAAGAGGAGCCTTGTTCAAAATTGGTTCAAATAAGGTCCGGAGGTCTTGCGCTTCTGAGGGCAAGGAGCTTGGTTCAAATTTAGATAGTTTTGTAGCCCTGGTTCCAATAGCCTGGTTTTAAGAAGAGGAGTAAATAGGAGCACTTCTAGGAGGTTTCATTTAGGTAGGAGAATAGGTTACATTATAATGTTATTCGTTGATATTACTCAATTATGGAGGGAGGTGCAAGATAAGGAGCGGCGAAGGTTGGTACTAAATTAAGAAAGATTCGATCAAGAGATAAGGGCAGGCTTAGCTGTCCCGATAAACAGAAAATATTGAGTTATCATAATTTGATCATCCCTCCGTTGTTTTCCAGATGGGGAAATGAAAGAAGAAAAGGTGGCGTATAAAGATGATATAGAGTGCGTAGCAAGAGATGGAAATTTGAGAGTGAGAACCTGGTAGGCCATTGAAATCTAAATATCTGATACTATGCTCTCAGTTTGCATTATAGATGATATTATCCAAGGCCATATATTGAATCTCCTCTGGCGGTAAGTCCTTTGTTTTTTCTCTTGGGTATGACGTGAGGGGTCCTTCCTCTTGGCAGCTAGTGTCAACTGTTGCTTCTGATTAACTCGATTTGCTTGCATTACAACCACAGTCCTATCAACAACATTTAGTTGCTGTAGCTGCTCCTTGGTTCTAGTATTCAAATACTGGATCATACAGGTTACTTTTCATGACTTGTAATCTAGCTCTGTCATGATTTTGCTTATTTCATTCCGGGCTTCAGCCACCAGCTTTTTCATTAACCAATTCTAGATGCACCCATTTCTTGGTGATCGCAGTCTCAATGCTGCTCCACAGCAATGATCTGGTAGTCTTGAGGACTTTTTTGCTAGGATGCCTTTGCTTTAACTTAGCCACTTCCTGGGCCAACTCTTCTTTCTTTTTCTTTGCGCTGGCATGGGTCTTGCTCACCACCCTATGAAACACTGCAATCACTTGACTATGCAGCTCCACTTTGTCCTTGTAATTCATTTTCTAAATAGAAAGGCTAATTTGAGTGGCCTTTCAATCTGAGGGAGCCTTGGCTCCAGGCATTTTTGGCTCCAGTAAAGCCAAGTTCGACATTCCCTTCTCGTAATAAAGAGCAGTCAGTAATCTTGTCCCAGGGAGCTCTTATTCATCAAGTTGATTAAAGCCTTTACCCTGGTATTTATTACTCTGTTTAGCAATATCTTTATAGCTTTCAGCCAACGACAATGGTTGACCTTCTGCTCTGAGAACAGCTTTGCCTCCCATAGTGGCCTCGTCCAAGAGAGTTGAAGATAGCTCTTTTATTTCAATAACAGGGCCAGTAGGTTTGGTGTTTACAGGCTTGCTTTAAGATGATCCTGTCTTACCAGTGAAGATGATCAAGCCCTTTTTCATATCTGTCTCTGATTAAGTCTTGGGCTTATTCTTAAAACCTCCCTCAGTATCTATTTCCATGTCATATGTGCCAGATCTCTTTTTATAAATAAATGACGGGTCCTCGGTAGGCATCAGAATAGCTTGGACCTCTTCCCATGTAGATTTATTTGTTGTTTCATCAAGGTCCTACGGTGCTTGTCCGCATCGGGCAAGGCCAGTTTATTGAAAGAGAATGCATCAGGATAGGGACAGCTTAGAAAGGAAGGTAAATATTTAAGAAATAAGGTCCGATAGGTCTTGCCCTTCATAGGGCAAGGACAGTGAGCAGAGGAGAATCTACCATCTTAAAGGTCCAGATTCACCCGTCCCAGATCTATACCCATATCCATACCTTCGTGACCAAGATCCATACCTTCGTAAGCCATATTGAGACCCTAAACAGCAGAAACAGCACCAATAGCAGCAGTAGTTTCATCCGTTTCACTAGTTGACTCAGTATAAGAAATAATGGTTGGTTATGTGCCCGATGCCCTAAATCATATATTAATATATTTAGAATAAGCGCCCACCCATTATTTGTGAGGAAATAAAAGCCCCGCACAGATAGGGACAGGGTAAGCACCTATCAAATAGGGAAAGGCAATATAATGTCTAGAGGTGGAATCAGGGAGGGACGTTGAATCGTCTATAAGTGAGAGAGAGAGTATTCCCCAAGTTCCGCCAGGGCGGGCATTGGAAAAAAAAGGTGCGTAGCTCTTTCCCGACAAAGGAGGGGAAGGAATTATCCCGGTCCAGGCTGGGCCTGTGCGGGTAGTTCTATCATGTATGTACAGAGACTGGGTTTCGCTAATGCTATCATTCCGGACTGGCTGGACCTAGCTAGTCCACTGCTCCAATTGTTAATCCCTTCAACCAGAGATGAATCACCAGTCATGCTCTCAAGCAGGGAAGACTTAAGACTATACTTTCAAGGCAAATGCTAAACCACTACTCACTAAGCGCTAACTGGCGCCATGCTTGCTATAGTTCGATCCGAGCCACCCGGGCAACGGGAATTCTTCTGGTGACATAATGGAATGGGCTTTTAATCCAATCTATTTTCTTCTGAATCCGATCTATCCCCCCTTTCTCAGAACTGGGCCTCCTCCCTTCCTTATGGAGAGAATGAAGAAAGCCACAGATATTAGTAGATTACCTCTGTCTACTTCGAGATAAGCACCCGGTGGATAGAAGCTTTTAGCTTTTCTCTATGACTAAGGGGGCAAGGTAGATAAAATCCAGAGAAGGGAGTCTTTACCTTAATGGTTACAGCTTTTTCCCCTATTAAGATTATTGTTGCCGGTTACCTATTACTAGATGTTCCCATTAAGGCCGGGAAGGTTTTAACGTGTAAATAATGGTTGTTGTTTTAACGTATACAATATCGAAGGTTGGTTCGAGTTCTTAAGCAGGGGCATAGGATGCCAAGGAAAACTCTTTATTAACCCGCTCTGGCATAGTTTGTAGTTGCTTCGAAGGATCGGGAAGTATCTGGGATCACCCAATGATCAAACTGAAACAAAGGACCCGGAGGTCCGGAGGGCTTGTCCTTTTGAGGGCAAGGGGTTATGCTATTATTATATTTATTTACTTTTGACAAACTATTAAACTATAGATAAGTTTTGGAAGGGGTAAACCGCTTATGATGTATCTATAATAGATTAAACTGGATCATCGAGTTGCAAGGATCCGTAAGTACAATGATGATAGTACGAATGAGATGGGGTAATGGTGGTATGAATGTGGTGAGTTAGCAAGATGGAATGAGGTGCACTAAGAGGGTCGAGACGGTGAGATAAATTCTCCCATCTGCGGGCGCTCGGATATGGCAATAAGTATGTAATATAGGGCTTATCCGGGACCACCATACATAGCAGCCATTGCATTTGACCTGGAACTACCGGCACCAATTTAATAAGCAGCGGATAAGGTAGCGGAGAAAGCACCAGTCCTAAAGCCTTTTAATCGCGTGAAAGGAGCATCCCTTTGTTCGGTTCCGGGCCCACTCTCAGGCAAGCGGTAGATCCATCAGCTAAGGTAAAGGTCGTGAAAATCGATCCACCAGTAGCATATCCATCATTTACATGGCCCGTTGCAAAATCCGTATAAGAGCCTGTTCAAGTAGGTGACCTCGTTGACTCAGGATCACCGGCAGCGAGAAAGGTAGGAGCATTTATTGACCACCTATTATAACGGATAGGTAAGTGCGTAGTAGGTACGTGCGGAGCATATAGTTTCTATTATAGAAGGAGCAAGCAAAGGTATTAGGTAGCTACTGACTATTTAACTGCGACTGGTAGATCTGTCCTGCCGCCTTGCCTATATTTCCTTAATAACATTAGCCTTTGTTGGAACACTACTATAAACACGTGCAGATGCCTTAACGGCACATGTAAAAGCAAGGGATGTAGGGGCACAGGCTTATTCATAAGTAGGAACGCTCAGAGCAGAAGTTGGTACATAGCCTGCTTATTGGAACACTCACAAATCCTGGGACCAATCTCCTAGGAACTAAAAGGAATGACGGAACATAACAACTTATGTATGCACACCTGAGAATGGACCGAGCAAAAGCACCACCATGGACAGAGGCAAATGCAGTTCTCTATCTAGGTCGGGATTGAAACCCAGATGTGCATACCAGATCTTTTTATATGGATCAAATTACTTAATCTAATCATATTATTAGGGATTGGGATCCTTAATCATATTATTAAGGATTGGGGGCCAGGAAATAGCAATTCTTAAAACCGATTTAGTGTCCATCGCCCCGCACCCACGTCCGCCTGCATCCCCGCATTCCCAATTTGACCCATTCGCTTTGACTATAGTACCTCGAGGGACACAGAAAGATAGCCTACCGGGGGACAAAGAAAAGAAGAAGGGACCTGGTGGACAAACTCTCCCGCATTGACAAGAACTACCAGGAAGGCAAAACAGGATATCAGCCTTTCGAACCTTAGCTTGGAACAGTAGCTGTTGAAAGAGCCCTGTTGAAATAGCCTGGTTGAAAGAGTCCTGTCGAAATAGCCCGTAAGACAATAAGCGATCGAGACCTTTATAAATAAGTATTGGCGGTCCTCACAATGTCACCCCTTGCCCAATTCTAGCCCAGCTCAATCTTCAGGGCCGGGTACGATGCTGATGGTTTGGTTCATTGCTCCCCCTTCATACTACCGCCGGTCATATTTATTCTGCTATTGCCCCGCGAATACTTACTTAATAGATAGTCGGGCATACGCTCCATCATCAATACGGAAAGAAAATCCTTCCCCTTCTTCGTGCGGATGTCCCATAAAAACCCAAGAGAAAATAACGAAATAAATGAGCATGCGACAGGTGGTGTAAGTGCGAGATTCATCCCCCTATTTCTAAAGTAAGGAGAATGAATAGGTTAGGGGGTTATTTAGGGGGATTGGTCAATCATTTCATATGGAGTATATCGATACGAATCCGGTTCACGTGCCCTCCCCTCCTGGAAGTTCGGTCAGTCCCAAGCTTGCCTGACGACTAGCTCCCAAAACGGAGACTTACAAATTGAAGGAAGAAGCTCGAATACTTACTTAATAGATAGGGACAAATCCACAGTGAAGTCCACAGTGAAGGTGGAAATCGAAGGAATAATCATCCATGTAGTTGGGACCAATTAATTCAATTGTTGCAGGTGCTATCACTACTTTAGCACGGTGGAGCAAATCTACGGAGGTGCGCTATAGCTACGGAGCCCAGCCGATGAAAGGACTGGCTAGCTCCACGATTACCGAGCACCTGTCGTCACTCCAACGCGCTGAGGCTTTCATTTCATTTAATGCCTTCGCTATAAAAAGAATGCGAACGTGCAAGAGATGGGAAATTGAAGAGTGGGAAGGTAGCGTATCGAAGACGGTAATTCTGAGAGTTAAAACACTTGTCCAAGTGGAAGCGAAGCAAGCCTTCCCTTTGGTCAGGGTCAATTTACTAGTGGAAAGGTGGTACGAAGTTGCTTGTCCGCATCGGGCAAGGCCTATCAAGATGCGAACGTGACCTAGCGAGATGGGTAAATTCACTAGCGAAAAGGTGGCGTCTAGTGGTGGTAATAGTAAGAGTGAAAACCCTAACCCTCCTACCCTCAGGTGAGCCCTGTCCTTGAAAAGTGGAAGCGAAGCACTTCCTTCCCCAATCAACCAAGGATTTGGGAAGAATACCTTGCCCGATGCGGACAAGCACCTACGGACCTTCCTTTAGTGGAATTTGCTTATAACAATGGATATCATCATTCCCTCAATAAAAGTCCATTCGAAGTCCTATACTGATGGAAGTGTAACTCCCCAGTTAGTTGGGACAATCTGGAAGCGCGAATGACTCAAGTAAGTGGCACCTTAGAATAAATGGAAAGTATAGTAAAGCAGATGCAGTAGAGTTTCAAGACTACCCAGGACAGGTAGAAGAGCTATGCAGATAAAAGAGATAAGAATGAAGCTTCAAGGTGGGGGAAAAAAGTGTTCCTCAGAGTAAAACCTAAAAGGATCTCTTCAAGCCTGGGAAAATGTAAGAAGTTGGCACCAAGATATTGTGGACCTTTTCTTATTTTGGCGCAGATAGGTGTCGTTGCTTACAAATGGGCCCTACCACCACATGTCACTATCCATGATGTTTTCCATGTCTCCTTGCTGAAAAATATGTGCCTGACCCCAACCATGTGCTATATTTTTATGCTATACATATGAAGGACACAGGGGAGTTTATCACAAAACCCCTGATTATTGTTGGTACTACTTCGGAACAGAGTTATAGATTGGGTCAAATTCCGCTGGCAACACTACTTAAAAGAAGATTACATATGGGAATTCGAATTACAGATGATAAATAAAGAGTTATCCTCATTTTTTGAGAAATGACTTGGTCCGGAGGTCTTGCCCGCATCGGGCAAGGGGGCAAAAACTAAGTTGTTTTAACCATAGCATATCTACGTTGTTGTGTCACTGCTATATAGGAGATCGCATATCGTCGTTTAACTTGTCTTGTCATGCAAAGTTATATGCAATCATAATAATAAAATGAAAGGTACGCAAAAAAAGAAAGAAAATATTGATGAGGGCAAGTCAATTTCACTAGGATCTATATATTATGAGATTCTGGAAAATCGTTTTCTTTTTCCACTTGCCTGTATTCTGGGGTTGTTGGATTCTACAACCACTTCTTGCATATTGAATGGCTCCAGTTCGCGTACCGTTTTAAGGAACGAAGTCGCTTTCCCGACATAGGAGGGGAAGGAACCCCCACGTTGTTGTTTAAGGAACCCTGTTGTTGTAAGTTGTTGTAAGGAGGAACCCTAGTTGAATCTATATCTATATGAGCATTGCATATATAAGTTGAACTTGTGTTGTAATATGTTTCCAGAAATAAGACATAGATCTCTATACAATTGGAACTAGCTCTATACCAAAGTTCAATATCCGTCCGGTAAGTGAAATTAAATCAATGATGACACGTATAGCTGTGTTGTTGATCAATGAAACCTCACCCTCGTACCTCGAGCGAATAGTTCGTTACCTCAAACCTCCGGTCCTAGTTTTTATTGATGTCGGATGGTAATATTTTTCATGCATATTTCATAGTTGGCTCCAGTTTGTATCATGTTCAATAACCCTAGTTGGATCTATATATACTGGGAGCATATACTTGTTTTTATACTTGCCTGTTTAGTCCCCTGTACTCCGGGTGGGGATTCTACAACTTGCATAGATTCCGGGGACTGCATATACTCTGGGGTTGTTAAGTAGTGAAACTGCTGGAAGTTGCCAAGACTCCACCTATAATCCTCCGTGACCTACAGTTCGTACTACCCTATAGTCCACCGTAATTTATAATAGAATAGGCGGAACCCGTAGTCTGTGCAATAAGTTCTGGGACATGCGCAGCGGCAGTGGCAATGGGGCATAGTTGGATCCTTAGCGGCATCCTTCTTATTAGTTAGTACGTTATCAGTTCTATTTGACCAGGAGGAAGGAGTTGTAAGTTACCACCAGTTCTCTCCTCCATGCCCAGTTGTTCGTGCCCCATATTCCGCGTTACAAGTTGTGTTGCCCGTATTATTACCGTAGTTTGTGCAAGTGCATGGGCTAGGCCCCTACCCAGAGTATGAATAGGTTCTCTTTATTCGCGCATATAGTCGTTTAACTTGTCTATAGAAAAAGAAAAACAGAAACTATACAGGTGAACTCCAAGTTGTATAAAATTATTCGTTTTTTTCAGGACTTAGTTTTGGTCTGGAATTAGTTTGTTTCAGGAACCCGTGTTGTTCAAAAAGTGGAAATCCATGTTCACAATACATAAGAACAAGTGCATTGAAAAAGGCTAGTCTCTTTTTGCCTGGGACCTCCTACTAATTAGGATCTATATAAATATGATGATACAAGAAGAGCATCTAGTTTCACTTTGAGTTGTTGAATTCGTGAATTCGTTGGAACAAAGTATGTAACTTCGTCTAATTCTCCAGTTTTGTATAATAACAATGAGTTGAGATCATGTTGAATAAGGAACCATCGGTTCAATCAACTGGATTTTCTGATATAGTCAGAATGCCATTTCCGAAACTTTCCCTAATGGAGTATTTGGAAGAGCATGTTGGTGATTACTTAATTAGCATATACAGGCTAGGTGCCAGACAATTCCATGTTTCCATAGGGGATCCTTAGTACCTATTATCCTAAGGTTTAATTGACTCCATTAGGTGTTGTAGTAGGTCTGGCTGCTATGGCAAGGGAAGTTCTATACCCCAGCTAGGTCTTCTCCTTATTGAAAAGGACACAACTTATTTCTCTTTCACTCCATGGCTTAGGCGGTTACCCCACCCAGAAAGCTTAGGATACGGAGAGCAGCTTAGGATAAGAACCTATTTATTCTTATCTTTTTCACAGGAAGTATACCTTTTGAACTCGCCGCACTACATTAAGATAAGGGAGTTCCGGCACTACAGCAGCTCCGGCTAAGCAGCACAGAGAGTAGAGCTAAGAGTTAGCTTCTGAAGGATAAGTATAATTTCTAATGGAATGGGAAACTACACGGACACAACACCCTTTATAGCTTCTTAGCTAGAGAGCTCAGGGGACAAACACAATTGGGATGGACTTTACAGCTACGTGGGTCGTCTATGTCTGGATGTGAGGTTGTAACCGCTTCTTCAGCTTCAGCTTCATTTTCATATTCTGCTGATTCATAGAGTACACATTGAGTACACATTCAAATTAAGTGAGTAGAAACCTGGCATTGAACCTTGGCGGGGCTAGATGGAATAGATTGTGAACACTAACTACTGGATACACTAAAGAGCAGCTCTAGTCTAGCAATAGGAGGAGTTACGGACTAATGCTGGAAGTTACCGGGCCACAAAAACATCATTTGGTGTTTGCTGGACTGAACTTGAATAGGCTTGGCCTGAAGGATCACCTAAAATGAAATAGTGAAACGTCTCCATGCGAGTTCATATATGAATGAGAGTTCTCTGGTTCTGCCACTGTTGAAAACAAGCTAGTTTAACTGGACTCCACAAGATAGAGAGAGAACATAACATAGTTGTTAGAGAGATTTCTTATCACTTACTACTAACTATGGGATGCACTCAAGAGCTAGTCTGGCAACAATAGGAGTTATAGAGATAGAATCAAAACTAGAGAGATTGAACACTTAGGACTGGGACCTACGGCAAGATCAAGGACGTCTCCGTGCGGTTCAATACTTGGATTAAGGATAACTAGGGACTACAGAGACAGGGCCTTTGGATTCCCTATTAGTCCTGCCATTGAACCTGAGTATAGTTACAAATAATCCTGCAATAGAAAAGTGTCATATACCTGGGCAACCCGACGACAATCCAATATGAGGTATTGACTTCGCGATATAGGCCTGGACGTTTATTCTCCATTGTACCACTAGTAGTTGTTTTTGTCCAACCACACTTAGATATACTAGCTGCATATAAACTACTGGGCTATAGATCTGGGCCCTATGAATTGGACTGTTCAGGTCTCTCTTTATTTAGTCGTCCCAGGAAAAGTGAAACGTATATATGCGAGGAGTATTGCATGTTAAAACGTATATATGCAACACGTATAGATCTAGTCTCAGAAGAAGTTGTCATCTATGTAGGAACTGTTTTCAATCAACGGGCGGATAACTGCATAGTCGTTCCCACCAGACGAGAGAGTGCGCCTAGCACGTGGTTGGTGGTGCTAGAGAAAGTTGCATAGCATGTGATGTGTGACTTCTCTTCTCCTCTGGGCCAGTGATGCGGCTTATCCTCTCGAGTATGGATGTGATGTTGAACGGGATAAGGTGCACGGGGTAAGGTGTTCGAACGGGTCCTTATCTTTCTTCTGTCGGACTGTGCGGGTGCCTTTTCGGACTAGGTGGGATTGGTGGGCGTGGACTTAGCGGGTGCCTTACTCCGGGCAAGTATAAAAAAGCAAGCAATCAACTTGGACTTCATCGACATCCACTTGGCCTTCTTCCTTCCACTCGGCGACCACCGGCTCTGAGCACTGGCTCTTGGCGACCTATTTATTGAATAAAGAGTGACGAGAGCTGCTCTATCTCTAGGGCCCTAGAAGCCTACGGTACTAGCTCTAAAGACTGCACAGTAAGAGCCTTAGTCCGGGGACACTTGCCCTATTACACTTGCACCAGAGTCCCTTGCTTTACTGACTCACCAACCTGAAGAACTAGCACCTGCCCTAGATCACTTGAATAATTAATTGCCTTAGTGCGTTGGCGTTGGAGGATGCGTAAGCAGGCTCGACCATAAGGGAGAGGGGTACTTTCCCTTTCAGAATAACTGGATCACCTTACCCTTTACTTTATTTATTAATGCCTTCATCCTAGGAGATCGAGTACCAACCCATTGATGAAGCCAGCCAGGAGGTCATTGAAAAGCATTGTCTGAAGGAGGGACTTGTCGATAGCCCCAATCAGTAACATAGCAGCAGACCATACCTATAACATATAACCTTTAACTATACCTCTTCCTCAACCTATTGAAACCTATTTTTTTCTAATTCCACCTCGATGGAACACCCCTAGACCTTATACATCGACAAACCTCTCCCTATACCTTTACCTCCAGCAGCCCTACAGTCTTTGGACTATCCTTTGAAACCTATGCCTCTTACCTCCTTGGGTAGGACTATCCTTTTGGACCTCATCCATACAGCCTTGAGAACTCCTACTTGGAACTATCCTTACACTATTGATTACTTTGGTACCTCACCCAACCTTACCCCTCATACTTACTGTCTCAGCCTTTTGACCTATGAACGAACCTTGCCTTAATAAAACTACATCAGCCAGCCTATGAGACCTCACCTATATAGCCCCCCCTAATAACTTACCCTTCCACCCTTAAAAGACCCTTTACTTTCGCGATCACCTTGCCTTAATATCCCCTTCTATACGCTTTCAGTTCCCAATCCCCACCAAGACACATCCCGCTCCTAAAGTCCCCCCATTCCACGAAGGAGGTTATTCTATGTGCACCAGTTCAGATGTGCCCTTCATAGACAGACCCGACAGAAAAAGAAGAAAACTTTCGGGAAATAGTGGTGAGGATAAACCTTTCAGGACCCAATATGCATTACGCCTTCTGGGACCAATCCCCCCTTATGCTTTCAGTTCTTCCACACATTAAGCCTTCTTAATCCTTCCCCTCCTTTGTCAGGAAAGAGCGTAGCACCTTATTCATCCATACACATTGCCTTCTGGACCCAATACCCATAGCTCATTTTGTTGGGGGTGGGCTTTATTTCGTATCTGATTCATTCGGAGAAATTGATCGAGGGAAATCTTACCACAACGCCGAACTTTCGCCGAAGTTTTCGGAGTTAGTGTCGGAGTTTTATATAGAGGCAAATATTCAATATGCAAAACGCCATTAACTTAGCTGAGCTCTAGCGAGGTAGTTTTCTCCTTAGTTTCCCATTAGCTAAAGCGAAGAGAAGGTCTAGTTTTTCCCAGTATTCATTCCATTCTGTGTAATCCAACCTTACTTCTAATTAAGTGAAGCTAGTTCTGCTGAGCTCTAGCGCTTTCTTGTGGTGTCCTTCCTTTGAAAGATAAAGAACTTATAACTCTAGCGAGCTTGCCAGGTCAAGTTGCCAAGTCCATACACTTGTGTGTGTTCCCTGCCGCTCCCAGCGAAT
>Ga0233336_1000099_pt1 | contig 14914 bp, 3 predicted proteins | sample GEONDECOMP225_FD_183636 | JGI IMG/M metagenome (GOLD analysis project Ga0233336, IMG submission 183636) | Leaf litter microbial communities from Shasta-Trinity National Forest, California, United States - GEON-DECOMP-225 | ecosystem: Environmental > Terrestrial > Plant litter > Unclassified...
TTTAGCGTGCGCAATGGGTTCGGAGTTTCTGGTCGGTACAGTTTCGGGCGGAATGGAAAGGTGCGCTGAGGTGTAGGGCTCCCATTTATGGTTACCAATTAAGGTTCTCCTTCTCCAAGTTCTGTGCACTCCGTCGGTTTTATATCCCCCTCTCTCCGGGTATATAGCACAACATGTGATTGGATGAAAAAGGTTAAACTGAAGTATAATAAGTTTTATCTGGTCCGAGCAGGGATAGTCCGGGGGATGGTAAGAGGGGTGGAACAATAAATTGAATAACCGGGCTTATTTATTTGCTGTCTGTCCTAGCTGGGTGACATGAATTAGATCGCTGGCTGGGCTTAGTCAATGGCTGAATCAATTTGTTCATGTCGTATTAATGGAACCAATCACATTATTTATTACTGGTATCATTTATTGTTCCGTTGCCGTTTTTCGTTTCTGATAACATCATAAGTATAAAAGCCACGTGTACAATGTGAACAACGTGCCTTGATATGAGATAAGGCGATAGTCGGTGGAAGAGACTCCCGTACTTGCCAGTAATGGAAGACACATATTTGTTTAGTTGTTATTACTCTGCCCGGAATAGTACTCATGTTATATGGATGCGAAGGATGTTGGATTCATCCATAGAGCCACAAGCGTTTTGTATGTGGACGCTAACTTATAATAACTATACTGAAAGGCAATGGCAATGCCAGCCTGTTACCAGACCTCTTATCCAAAACGTCAACATCTTTGATGCGGAGATAATGATCCCATTTTAGATTTTCAATTAATGGGGAGGGGCAGCACCGAGATGGGAATACTGCGCCTATACAACATATATACAGTAGATGTGAGTGGTACATGTATACCCCACACAAAATATGGTGGGGGGTTATGTTTCAGGATCAGGATGAGGATTATCAACGACGCAGCTTCACGGATCTTCTTATAATGAAAATGAACTTCATGACAATTAGTTCTGCAGCTATAATTACAAGGTAAAAATGGATGCAGAAGATGCCCCTGTTTATTACAAGTATAAGGCATGAGATTATATTAATTAGTGAGGGAATAAATAAATATCGTTCCTTGTCTCTTAGGATTAAATGGGTGTGAGTTTTGCTGTGGGCTTTAGATTTAACATACCTACTAAGTCTTTCGTCTTGTGGGAGTTTGCGTGATTTCAATACGTGTTTCATATTTGACCCAAGTTTGTGCCAGATGAGAGAGAGCGGCGGTACAACGGACCGAGCCCACAGACTCAGACCTCCTTGGGAACATCCTGACACTCTACCTTGGGAACCTCAGCCTATTACCTACTGTCTTTGGTGGAACTATACTTGGGAATCTATGCATTAGGTCTATGTCTTGGGAACCCACCCATACATAATGAACCTACGACCTATACCCTAAGACTTACCCTATCCTAGCCATACTGCCTTGGGAATATACTTTTTGAAACTCTTTCTTTGGACTCTCCTTGGAAACCTATGATACCGTTAGGGGATATGGTGCATAATCTTTGGATTACCTTTTTTCCACAGAAAGGCAGACGGAGATATATTGATTGGATCGCCCTTCGAATATAGTAAAAAGCATACTATAATTTGATAATGCACGGTGCTGCAATAAAAGCTATGATTGCTGCAATTAATGGAGGGGATTGGCCGGCCGGCTAGGATTGATTTATCTGAAGATTCTTATTTGCTTCACTCCGTGCCTGCACTTACCTTCTTCGCACAACCTCAGCAACCAATGTTCAATTCCTTCCAGAATCCAACTACTTCAACACATGCCTGGATTGCATGGAGGAAAGACCTGGCTGGTTATGCTGGATCAATTTCACAGTTGGACAGCAGCAGTTGTGGGAGAGATCGTTGGAACTGCCCTATTTTATTTAGGAACTACTGCCTGAACTTATGAGATTGAATGGGGGTCGGCACTAATAACATTGGTATGAACTTTAGATGTCCACTTGCATTAATTTTTGTGCGACCTACTTACTTACTATAACAAAAACCTGTCTCTTAACAACCCTTTTATAGACCGGTCGGCTCCATTACCTGAACTTTTAGCATTCGCGGACGCTCGACAGATCATTGGACGGGGGACGTTCCATAATCATTTGCTGACAGAATCTTAGTCGGTAGGCAAGGCAGGCACTCTTCCTATACAATATTGATTGACGGGATTGGAACACACTTACTGGATTAAGACTTAATGGGCGCTTTATATATGTGCTTCTTTAAAGTTCAATATATGGGTGTCTTGGAGTCCTCTTGAGTGAAACACTTCTTCTTGATCTTCTTTAGGAATACACTTTTCATTATGCTGCCGTATCTTATCTTCTTTATCTTCTATTTTGGTAGGATTTAACCCCCATGAGTGAGCGATCTTCTGGATCACTCTCACTATTTAGGGACTGCTTGAGCCTGCAGGATTTATTACTTCAGTGCGACCTACTGTTACCAACCCACCTTTTCCATTCGCCTTCGGCCTGATTAGACCTGCGCCTTCGGCCTAACCCGTAGCATAGTTTCTATTCAATTGGTTGACTGGTTACCCTCCATCTTGATACGCAACCCCTGAACTATCAAATTGACCAGGTACGAGCTGCTTGATCGACTGGAGATGGGCGAGGATACTTTCCACTTTATTTGAAGGGGTAGGGATTTTAACCTCGAACGAATCCAAGGCAAGTGTGATAAAGCGAGCGGTAAAGAAGGTTTATCAATGCTTTACAAACCAACCATCAGTTGGCTACGTCCCAGAAGCAAAGCCGCTTGTCCACATGCATTGCGCAAGGTACGCAGTAGTGACTCTTAGACATAAGGAGGGCTCGGACAGGGGAGGGATCGTGCTTCCTTCCATAGTGTATTTCCCCTCTCGTCATCGAGGTGGAAACGACTAGCTCAAGTCCCCGTGGTGTCCGGACATACATAGATAGAGCGCTTTTCAATAGGTTATAACAACATACATTCATGGAAATAAGTCCACCGTTCGTTTTGATTGCACCCGCTTCACTCCGTGCTTCAGATGTTCCCAAGCTATATCCAGCTTCCATTGCCTTAGTAAGTAATTTGGTCACTATTTGCCAGAAGTTAAGCCCTCCGTTCAATAGATCTCTCCTGCCTGATGGATAGGTCAGGTTCTTTCTTTGCCTGCCTTCGGGCCAGATCGCATGCAGGCAGTTGCCAGAACCCACCGATCGAGCGGTTTTCTTTTCTAGATCTTGTGTAATGTTCCATGTATAACATTCGGCTAGAGTCTGAATTAGACCAGCCGGAAAGGGAGGGTCATATAACAATAAAAGACAGTTAATCTACCCGATGTGGTACACCAGCAACAATCAAATCAAGAACATGGCCCGCCCGGTATATGAACGTATGTAACGCAATGTGATATTATCCCTAGCAGCTATGTTGTGGTTTGTGTAATATGTTAGGTTGTACTGGTTTTCAATCTGTTAGGTTGGACTTGTAGTTGTGTAAATGGAGTTAGGTAATGAGTTGGTGGCATAGTAGTCCAAGTGAGATAGCAGGTTGTAGTTTGGTGAGCAGGAGCCCAGCCAAAAGGTATAGGTGTGGTACCTTGCATTATACATGAGATAATCCAAAGTGGTACATATTTACTTTTGGGCTCAACAGCGTAAAGTAGCATCATAAAGTATTAGCACCAAGATCTTCTCCTCTTGGATCGATAGCATGGAGTAGCAAAATGAGTACCAGCGTACTTTAACTATTATTCAGTAGTCGCTCTATATAAGTAATTATGGCGAGCGAGAGAAGCAACCAGAACTTATATTCTTTATAAGGAAGGGAAAGGCTAAGTCTGGGTCCATCCTATTCTTATTCTTATTCTTATTCCTATTCTTTCAGTCCCTTAACTGCAACCGCAGCTAGCTAGCTAGCGAAAGTGCCTTACCGGTTAAGCCAGTGCCAGCCACCTTCAGGCTCTCCTAACTTCCTTAAGGCTCTATCTATTAAAGCAAATATCTCGGGAAGGACAAATAAAGATTCTCTGGCGCCAACGGGTGGGAGTGGTCTTCTCCTCCCGTTCCCAACAGACATTCTTAGTGGACAAGGACACCTACTTTCAAGCAAAGGTAACGTATCGCAAAGGTAAGGTATCCTATTTATTTCCTAAGGTCTACAGCTCTTGTCTACAGCTATGTATTAGAGGTTTCCTTACTTGTAGGTCTCCTTACCTATAGGTATAGAATGGGGGGGAAAACAGGAACGCATTCTGGGGAGGACACCTAGGGGCTCGGGACCATAAATAAGGAAGCGATCTGCCCGCGGCTAAGGGTGTGAACCAACCAAGGATTTTCCTCGTAGCTATTCTTGTCCCACCCAAAGGAGCTATCTCAATTGGTTCTGTCATTCCGTGGCTATACGAAGGGGAAGATTGTAGTGAAGGATATATTCAGATATATAATTTACCACCCCTACTATATTGTATTTATTGATCTGTGCTCATGGGTACAAATACCAAAGGATTGGGGGCGAAACCATAACCACTCGATCCTTTGCCCCTCCCTCTATGCAATCAAGTCCTTACGCGAGCGCCCTACTATATTCACGACACTGCCCTACAAAGCAATTCATCACAAATATTCTGATTATTATGGAACTCGCATTGATCACCCCGCATCCTCCGGTTGAGGAGTTAGTGTAAAATTCTTCTGGGAAGTGAAGTGTTGGGGTAACCCCGGGTGAACCCGAACGGGTAGGGTAAAGAAGTGGAAGCAAGGGTTAAGTGGGGCCTATATATATTCCCACAGTACAGACTAATCCAATCAGTACCATATTATATATGTTGCTACGGGTGCTACCTTGCCTGAGTTCGAGTTAAGGAAGGAAAGCATTCATTCCTTTTAAGTTGGAAAGAACTGACTAACCACACATTCGTTTAAAAGCCCATTCAAGTTTTGAAAAAGAAATAAGTGGGGCGCATTGAAGCGGAGTAATATGTATCTAATAAAGTTTCAATTTCGAGTGATCTTGAGGTCGAGTCAACTGATTTGCCTCTATGCATCATTTCCATGTTGAAGGGATTCGAAGCACAGCTCTATCAGCAAAAGAATATAAACAGCGGGGAAACACAAAGACTATCAATAGCTATCTGCCTTAACGACCTCACAAATAAGCAAGGGGCTTCCCCCGGGTAATCCCTACCTCGGGATGAAAGGCAGGTCGATGAGAAACAGATTCACCAGCACCTTGATAAGCTTCTATTCCTGTTTTAGAGCCAGTAGCATCCCTTCCTTTTCGAAAGCTTCGCGAGAATACTGCCTGCCTTACTTAAAAATGCCATACACTTTCAGCGTTGGACGGGGGGCTTAGAGCTGTTGTACCGTACAGCATTCGCTGGAATCACACTTGCTCACAGATGCTGGTACCACTATTCTGGCCGAGCCTTAGGATACGATTTAGAAATTATAACCCACTGGCTAGGAATAGATTCACCTTTAATGCTGTAACCTCCATTCACCTGTTCTCCCTATACCATGAATGCACTTAGTTAGGAGGGAATGCTATGATCCCTTTAGAAGCGCCGGATGGGATGGGATGGGATGGATGATCGCCTTACCCTTCTTTATGCCGGAATCCTAGGAGCATGGAGGGAAGGGAGTCATGCTCCAACTACTTATATTATACCAGGAATATCAGTGGGGGACGCCATCTATATTACTTTGTTTACAACTCACCCATCTACAAGAACTAGATAGACCTTTAGCAGCCTATTTGCTGCCTTTCCTTTACTTACGTGCATGCTATCAACCAACCTGTTGAGTGCTGCCTGCCTTTAATAACCACTTGTTCCAGGAATACTCAGTAGGTACGGCACTATAGTCTATGTACTTTTACTGTTACCAACTGTTTACCTATAGATACTGACTGTGCCACCTGCCTTACTTCTTAACAGCATCGTACAGATTTAAGGGAAGGGCTTCATATATTGATGCACGGGCCGATACAGCACCTGCGTTCGCTAACTAAAACTTCCTTAATGAATGCTGCTTAGGAGGGAGGTACAGCTATAGAACCGGGATGGCATGAAACTACCGAACCCCTTTACTTCACTGTTACCACTTATTTGCTTCACCTTATAACTTACCTTTGGAATAAATGCTTAGGAGCTACAGCTATAGAACACTTCTACGGGATGATGGAACGGGACAGAGCTTCCCCATAGAGCTGTTCACCTTCCAGACAGCTTTCACAGGCAGACCTTGAATCACACTTGCTTGAGGAATATGCTAGGTATAACCTGCCTGCCTTTCAGGTAATGCCTGCCTGCTTCTGCATAGTTACCCACCTTTAGACGCTTGACTAGTTAGGCAGCTTATTTACATGGACCTGACTAAGAAACTTATTTACATGGACCTCTATACCTCTCACCTCTACCTTGTATAACAAGACTTCTGGAAGAATGCCACTTCAGGAACTTTACCTACTTAAGACCATAGGGAATTACTATACAGACTAATTCAAGTAAGTAAGAGCTTATAGTCTATTCAGACAACTAAGTCATAGAGACTAACCTTCATAAAGAAAAATATATATGAAAGTGGCCATTAGTAATTTTCGTCCCCCCCAATAAAAAGCGATTTGCGTGAACAAAACTAGCGAATGAGAAAGGCCTACGGCTCCTAACCCTCGTACCTCAGGTGAGTTTATATGGAATCTTTCCCAAGCAAACTTGGTGCCTGCGTTCCTACGCGTTAGCTTTGTTCAGCCAGCCCACCAGGAAAGGTCAGGGCTAATGAGCCAGACCTACCCACCACGATAGGGAAAGGGGTAATTAGAGCAGCACAGAAAGAATGATATTGTTCTCCTGATGTTTACCCATCTTTAACCTGAGAGAAGCCTCGAACCCGGACAGCGTAGGGAAATGAGACAGACTCTGCTTGCTTGCACTGGCCAATGACACTGAATGCTTGCTTATCTAGATCTTGCCAACTGACCACCTTACCGCTTCAACCTTCCTGCCTGCTGAATGATCTCTCTATTGCTGGCTTGCCCGTTGGGAGATTGCTTACTTACGCTAAATAGACGCCATTGGGATGTGAACTGAGAGGAGTTTCCATGAAGCCCAGTAGAGTGGTTGGCTGTTCCTACCTGCCTGAGATATTTGATCTTCTCAGCGAACCAAAAGCGGGCCCAGCAGCGACTTTTAACCTGATGCCCACCAGTTGAACCTTATCAGCGAGACACGAAATGAGATTGATTATTTACCTACGTTGTGTTGACACGATACGGGAGGGATATATTGAGGGAACTCGTGTTGCCACCGAACGGAGATTGAGTTGTTGAACCCATCACTGGATGAAATCGCTTGGGATGCCGGGTGAAACTTAGTCCTTAACAAAGTGCGCAAACTGTTGGTTACATGGGGCTTATCAATGAACTGTTAAACTGTCCAGAATCAAATTCGAAGATTTTAAAGAATCTGTTCCAAGCGAACATATTGCCTGCCCCAAGCCAGGTATTCCATCGATCAATCAATCCAGCAGCATCCCGCCTGCCATTGCCATGTGATTCCAATTCCCATGCCATCCGTGGCTTGTCAAAACATTCCTGACCCACTACGCGATTTCTGGTATCTGGCTCCAGGTCTACTAGTTCTAGCAGGCAAAGAGAGTAAAGGATTCATAGCATGCCCCTGGCTACTGTCGTCTTCCTGGCTGGTTCATCCAATGAGTGTGGTTGGGCAATAACATCATCTCCCTAGGCTTTTCCGCAGTAAGAAAAAGAAAGGTAAGGCGATCATCCCCATCTATACATCCGGTGCTGCTTGTAAGATTCTTAATTCATGGGTTGGTGGGCATCCATAACCACTCCATCGCCTCGGTTGACGGTAGAAAGGGAAGGGAAAGTTGGTTGATCCATCCAGTCCTGATACTTCCTGATTGAGACTTTCAAAGATTGGGCATAACTCCATCCATCCCATCCATCCGTGTCATCAAGCCATCACTTATGGGGGCATTGGGACTTGGGACCACCACTTCTGTTTCGGGATGAGGGAAGGAGAATGGGCAAAAGGTAAACCACTCATCGTCGAATTGACTATCCTTCCAGCTATTCTATGACTTATCCCAATTCCAAAATTGAACCTCAACTAATGTTGGATGGCAAGAGATTTGTTCTTTCAAAGGTTATGCAATTTCAATGCCAAGCCCGTACTGCGATTTCACGGTCTGTTGAGAAAATCCATCCTTTATATCTGACTCTGCTAATACATGGCTAGTGAAAAGAACCTTAATGACGCCGCCTTACCACTGGGAAATAAAGCCAGCCTTACCGCACTTATATTAATGACCGAAGCTGAATAGAGAGGAACTTCACCAAACCTTAGACGCTTTCACGCTCGACCAAAGCCACCATATATCTGTGGTGCAGGTGCTTGGTCGTGCTAGGTGTGGTCCGGGTGCTTGGTCTACTTTCACTTTTATAAACAACTTTCATTTTACTCAGGTGCGAGGGTAGGTGCGAGTACGAGGTATTATTTACTACGATTACGACTCATTTATACTACTGTATCTCCGAATGCATCATGACCTGCTGGCTACCGTATGCAAAGACTAAAGCCAGGCAAGGAGATAACAACTGTTCAGATAAAAACGACTTCTTGATTGGAACATGAGCAAAGCGAACAAGTAGCAGTAAGTGGAGGTGGGTATCGCCAGTCTCCCGGAATAAATAGCAGAGAGTAGAGATCAATCGGAAAATCCAAGGCATTCTACTCTTCAGCGGCTCTAGGAAAAATTGAAATTATATTGAGTGAGTAGGCTCCGAATAAACTAGTAAGGGAAAGCACTTTCCAAGAAGCAACGCCACCATCTCACTCGTGAAATTCCCATCTCTCTGACCAAATGGACCAGGTTCACAATCTAACTCTCTAGAATCCGGATACGTCCACTTTGGTTACTTCAATTCGATGGTTTTCTCAATCATCCCCCAGCGAATTCAAATAAAAATAGATAGACCGTTTTTGATAGGTTTAATCAAGGACAAAAAGATTAATAGTGCGGAAGGGTGAGGGCGTGAAGCAAAGTGATCTTCCTATTACCTCCTTCAAATAGGGGCGAGGTACCTTTTATCGCATCAATATTCTCCCTAAAGCTGGCTGATTCATCTTCCTAAAATAGGGCCAGCGGGGGTATTGAATCAAGGAAAATGTAATTTTATATCTCTGAAAATAGAGACGGCAGGGGAACGAAAGGGGGGGGTTAATAATAGCAGACCTCCCCAACCCATTGATTCTTTCTGAAACCTGCGGCTGGATCTAATCCTTCGTTTTTCAGACCGTACCTTATGGATCATGTGAATGGGGTAAGATATGGAAAATTGAAGAGCCCCCTTCGCCCTCTTTTAGGATTGGTAATAGGTAACCAGTAACTGCCTCTCCTGGGAAGCGGTACATCTTGTTTTTCACCCTTATAAATGAAAACTTAGAAATCCATACTTTTTACTGTTAATAGCCCGCCCTGGTGGCTAACCCAACCAGTAAATAAATGAATCTCTTCTATTGCTTTCTGCTATCATCCACGAATTTAATTGAGATCCAATCCACGCATGGAGGACCGGGCGGCGAACGGTATCTAACCAATAAAAAACTCCATTTCCATTTCATATAAATCCATTTCATCTTTCTACGCCCTTCCACGTATGGCTATTCAGGAATGGACCAAGTTTCATCCAATATTGGACTAAGCAATTCCGGGATATGGAACCGAGCATGTATATGGGGGAGGGTATGGACCGAGCATGATGTATGGCTGGCTTCACTACCAGATATCGACTGAAATGAAAGGTAAAGAAGGTCTATTCTCGCGTATAAATCCCAATCTATTCCAAGCTCTGGGGCATTTGCTAAAGCCTAACCCATTGCTCATAAACTGATTATTACCTAAAGATCGCTCCTGCCTCATTTATTGGGTTATTGCCCGACGGGCGAAAAGGGCCCACACCCGGGAAGAAATGGCTGGACTTTTTTGAATAGAATTAGTGCTTCCTATTCCTTTCTTGCAGTCGGGTCAGTTGGGAATAGAAAGCTGCTTTTATGTCTCTGATTCGCTCCATCACTATTATTCTAGTAAGGAAGAGTATGTATTGCTTGTCCCCCAATTTATTCCTGTATTCTTTGAAACGGTTGTGGGTGGGATATATAGTTTCATGTCGGTCAGTAATGAACTGATTCCATGTGGGGAATAGGCATTTGCTAGGAGCCTCATTCCAATTGATTCTTCAAATGATTCGTCTAGTCTAGTTCGGTGGAGGTACGCAATGATCAATTGAAATGCAAGAGATATGCACCTATCTTTGGAAGTGAGAGACTGCACAAGACAATGTGGTGCATTCCCATCCCATTCTATATTTATGGATTTAGTGGTCGAGACAGTGAACTATGGAGTAATTAGAGGGAAAGAAGGTATCCTTTAATCTTTTTCGGATAGAAGCACTTACGAGGCCGCCTGTTCTCTCTTTACTTAACAACCTACATGGCATGGTCGGGAAAGGTTTGACTAACCCCATCATCTCCAGTGCCAGTTGAGCTTTCGGTCAGTCGGAAAAGAGTCCCGGAACTATCATATCGCTCAGGGCTGCGTGGTAATGGAGTTTTTTAATTAATCTGACTCAACGCTTTAGCTTGTTGCCTAAACCCCATCAGCAGAAGCAGAAGCAGAATTAGCCTGGATCCGAACCTAGATCCGAAGGAACGAGTTGGGGTTGGAGAAGTTTAAACATCGTTATTCGTGTCGGGCAGGCTGAAGCTCAAACCGATTCATTTCCGGACCCGGTAAATCAAAATTAGGAAATGCAAGAGCCGATGGCGCCCCAATCTATGGATCTACAATCCTTTAGAGAATCCCTTTTTATGGAGATACAAAAAAAGCTTTCTATGTGATAGGGCATAATCTATTTATTACTTTTTACTAACCTTTCCTGGCCTTGCTTAGCTCCCGCTCTTCCCTTCAGCTGGGCTCCCTGCGTCTTGGCTTGTCTTGAGGTCCCGCCTTGAGTGAAGAAGTTGAGTTAAGGATATTGAATAGATTTAGTTTAGGCACTTGAGTGAACCAAATTAGGTGTTTTGCCCGCTTTCCACCAATCCATGTACAAATATATCTATGCTAATGTATATCCCCCTCCTGAACGCATGGAAATGCCCGCAGGATACTACGGTGCATGAGCGGGCTACGGTTGTGGGTGGGAGTAAATAGCAGTACTCATTCCCGCCAGGGTGAAATAAATATAGAAGGGAGTAAGGCAGCGAGCAAGGTAGAATTTGATCCTAATCATCTTCTTTCTGATTTCTCTCAGCTTATTCTTACCAGCTACCAGCCTCTAAGCTCCGTGAAACACAGAAACTGGAACTGTAGGAAATGGAAATGAAGCCTAAGGTTTTTATAGGATCCAACATCCAAATTATTCCTACAGGTAGAGAGTTAGAACCCGTTCGTTCTCCGGCGCGAAATGAAAAGAATAGGAAGGATTTGGAAATCTCAGAAATAAACCTAAAGAAACAAAACACATTTTGATCTCCCCGGGTGGGAATAAAAAAGGAAGATTTGCTCTGCCAGGTTCAGTCTCAAATGCACTGATGGCGCTTTCCCTATTAAGAAAAGGGTTGAAGAAATGTTTGTTGGAAAAAGAACTGCCCGGTATCTGTATATGTATATGTTCCAAACGCAGGGCGGGGAAGCGACTCGACTTAATGGCTCGACCGGAAATCTCTTCCTTTAGCTTTATCCTCCGTTTCCCTGGGAGTCTGATGTCGGTTGATCACACATATCCTTGGAAAAGCAAGCAACCTGGAAAGAATTATCTAGAGAGATCTCCGACCGGGTCTCACGCAGTCCCCCCCTAAATACATAGGTTGGCGATCAAATGGGGGGAAGATGGATAACCCTACAAGACTATTCATTTGATCCGCCCACCGAGCGAACTGATAAAAAGACGGAGAAAGCAGCGGCAACAGGGCAAGCAACTTTAGGTACATAATCACTTGGGGCGACCGGTCGAGCGCGTCTCAGCTATCCCCCTGCATCTGAGCCTTAAGATCGAGTGCACGAGCAGCCTTTCTAATTCTTTGGGGTGCTTGCTTTCTCCCGGGAGTGCCTTTCCTTTCGAAGGTAAAGTCCCGGATTGAATATTGAGGCTCTTTACTTCTTCCCTCAAGGTTGAGTCCACCAGATCGGTGTCCGTCATCTATACACTCGCCTGTGAAACGCTTCCCGATTCGCCCCTCTGTTTATTCGGGTTTTAGCCCTCATGAACAGACAGCCCAGTTGGACGGACGAAAGGAATAAAGACTAAGCAGACATAGAGAGAGCAGAGCAGCTGTCCCGGGTAGGCGAACACAAACAAGCATTCGTACTTAGATTTAGTAAAGTAATGCCTAAAAGCAAGGCAACTAAGTTGAGGTTGTTCCGGTCGATTCAAAAAGCCTTTTAAACGCGCGTTTGATAAAGAACAAATTGTGTTGGGGCAGGGTTGTAGGCATATTTACCCATCCTGGGGTCGATAACTCGGAATTTGGCTCTAGTAAACTTTATTAATTTCAGAATTTCCGTAGCCTTTGACTTGGGTGCCTTAATCCTAAAGTAAAGGACGAACAGCGTGCTTAGAACTGCTAGGGTACGATCGATGATTCGAGCCGTCTGCTATATAATTAATGACTAGCAGCACTGTAAAATCCCTCCCCCGGGGGTTTTAACAAAGTGTCTTGTCTAGCTATGCTTTCCAACCTGAGACTCAAACCGAATCGCCATTATATTACGTATATAATTCATGACCGGAAGATCCCGCCCGATGCACCTTTTCCTGCCTACTAATACCATACCAACAATGCCGTCCTGTATGCGCTCCTTAACAGCCTTGGTGCCCGCCGCAGTCCTCCACATGCCCACGATCTCGACCACCCACATGCAAGTGAACCCGAAAGCATCTAATATGAGGTGCTCAAGCTCGCGTCCCCATAAGTCTGTGCTCGCCAGGCTGATTCCAGTAGGGCATATTGCCCTGACAGAGGACCATGTGCAAGAGGGCCCAAACATATTTTCCCCCCATAAGAGACGGGTGACTGGAACGGAAGAAGAAAGACGATAATTTAATTGGAAGACTGCCTACTCTACTGACGGGAATGCAGGAAGGATAATAGGGATACGTAGTCTAATACGACTGACTCACATGCATGAATCTTCTCTTCTTGTCAATATCCTTCGGTTGACCTCCTCTCCCTTCCTCTATTAAAAAGGTTGGGTCGAGCGCTGGCTGTTGGTTGCCCCACCTTGAAATAATAGCGGGGTAGAAGTGATGCTCACATGAATCCGTATGCTATTCGTATGCTACTCGTATGCTCACTCCCAGCGGTATCTAGTCTACGGTATATCAATATAAAGAGAAAGAACCTTATATCAACCAAAAGGTGAGGTCGGAACATAAGATAAAAAAAGAAGTTTCTCGAAAAGATTCCCACGTAACAAAGGCACCCGGTTTGGGGGGTGGGTTGCCCAAAAAGCAAAACCAAAAGATTCCGGTGCGAAGATAAAATAGAATCCCATTGGATTAATTGCAATTTGGGGTGGTTCCAGTCGATTTGTTGAAAACCCTTCTCATTCAATGCAATGCATGTTTTCCTGAAGCAAACGGCCGATCACCCTCGTACCTCGGATGAGTCCCTCCGGGTCCTTGTTTGTAGGGTTTCCAAGCAATATTGTTCATCGGGTTCAAGAAGTCACAGTGTTGTTAGGCCAAATTCAAAAATTCTGGGATGTCGGGGTTATTCCTTCCATCCATCCGATCCAATGCTGTAAGTTGGGGGCATTCCTAATGAGTAAAGGGATTTATAAGATGGTAAAAGGGCTCACCCCGAGCTAATTTCATTAGTTCCGGCTGTAATGAATCCAATCCATAGAGTAGTTCCTCCGCATGATGATCCAAGCAAGGTAATATACTGGTCAGTGCCTAAGCAAACAGGTTAAACCACTAAGTATCGTGAGGCAGCTCAAGTAAAGAGAACAGGGTTGGTGGAAATGGTAAAGTAAAAGGCAAGGGACGAAGTGGGGCGTAGCGGTGCGCAAGCAATGCTGATGAAAGTGCTTACCCAAGCAAGAAATTCCTTCCAATGCTCTAAGTTAAAGTAATTGAGCAAGTATATCAAGGATTGTGAAGCCCGCTCCAGGACCGCATGAAGTGCCCCATCTCAATGCCACGTTACCAAGGCTCCTACAGAGCGAATTATATATATATATATATTATCCTTGGCCCCATGCCCAAACCCACCCAAGCAGGGCCTTCCTTCCATCCTTCCAAGATGCCGGGGTCTTATCTGGTTGTAGTTTATCAATCCGAGGAGGCAGTTCCGAGATCCCACAACTTAGCTATGCAACTTACAATTCCAGTAGGCTAAAGTTATGGCAATATTCCAAGTGCTGACCCCGCCCCGATTCCTTCCTTCCTGGCTAAAGCAAGAGGTGATAAGAAACAGTTCATTCAGTAAAGGTCTAGTGAACCATCCATCCTTGTAGCACGGGGGTCCTATGTATCGGGACACCTATCTGGGTTGAGAGTGGGTAAAAATGCTAGCAATAAGAAAGTGTTCAAGACTAGTCCCCGTCGCTCGCATATGAAAAGGTTTGGTGAAAAGGCGAGGAGCTAAGCCAACTCTAAAATAGAATCCTATTGGATGAAGATGCAATTTGGGGTTTCCCAGTTGATCCAAAAACCGGAATCATCCACGCATTTGATAAAGAACAATTTTGTTTGGGCAGGATCGTAAGCAATGCTCCCTCTGGGGTTCAAGAACTCGATTTTGGGCTTGCTTGCTTTAACTTGGCCTTGAAGTTCTTCCTTCCCACCAGATAGACAAAGCAGGAAGGACTCAAAGGACGTCGTATCCTCCCGCTCCTTCCTTG
>Ga0233336_1000100_pt1 | contig 14889 bp, 7 predicted proteins | sample GEONDECOMP225_FD_183636 | JGI IMG/M metagenome (GOLD analysis project Ga0233336, IMG submission 183636) | Leaf litter microbial communities from Shasta-Trinity National Forest, California, United States - GEON-DECOMP-225 | ecosystem: Environmental > Terrestrial > Plant litter > Unclassified...
TAAAAACTAGGAGGGGGCTGGTACTTGCTTGCTCTTGGGCTGGAGATGTTGGCAATTACAATAAATCTCTAACTGGGCAAGCATAACTCACCTTCCTTCTCTGACTGTCACTACCTTACTAGCACAATGTGCCTGGCGCATGACCTCGGGTGCATCGTATGGTTGTAATGTTGAACGCCCCCACCCACTAAGTAACTTAGTATTTTCTGGAACCGGTAGAGTAACCGAGGATCCAATCCAATCCAATCTGAGTAGCCGGAGATATAACTAAAGCAAGCAATGACTGGCATTAACACCTGGATTGACTCTTGTATTTTGTTTTTCTTGGGGCATAGAGTGCATTGATTACTGGCTGGCTATCGGCAATTACTTTCAAGCAATGACCTCGCAGCAAGGACCACTGGCACTTATATTCACTTCCATTTCCATCTCCATTTCCAGGACTTGAATAGTCATTCTATACTTAATAATGGCCTTTGAAGGAAGACGTTTAATACTGCTAGGGAGGATGACACAGCTAGGAAGAAGGAAGGAATAAGTAAGCGCATATACGAGAGGAGAGAAACAGATGAAGGATGTGTTCCGCATGAGGTATTTTTTACATATAATTGTTGCTTACCCATTGAGCTTCACGAGTGTCCACAACGAACGATAGAAACAATTGAGGCGAGGTAGACCAGTAGTTTAGTCAGGCCGGCGGGATCCGTGGAACATAAATGAAAAGCCGTTGAGCAGCCGTTGAAGGAACATAAGCACTTTCCGTTGATGGAGAACATAAGCAATGGGAAAGTACGTATCCATGGAACATGAAGCCGTGGAACATGAATGAGCACGTATCCCTTGATGGAAGGCAGGCACATGAGCACCTGCAAGTCCGTATACGTGGAACATTAGCACGTGGAGCAGTATGTAGGTGATACACATCCAGCATTAGGACTGGCATATTCGTTTGGACACATCCAGCATGAGTCCTGTTGCACACATCCAGCATAAGCCCGTGGTAAATATCGTTTTGATACACTTCCAGCTTGAGTACGTGGGAAGTCTTGGTAACTTGCTGCATGAGTCCGTGGAGTTAGTTACCGGTAGATAAGCGATAAGAGTAAGGGTAAGAAGTCATTGTGTCATGCCCAATCTTCTTAATGCCATGCCATCCGTCCCATATAAGTAAATAGCAGTACTTCGTGTCTTTTCCCTTCCTCCTAAGATTAATGAAGCTCGTGGTCTAGGGCAAGTAGTATTTGTAGGAAACACATCCATAAGTAAGGTAGAAGGAAGGGGTTGTATCATGACGCCATACTTCCCATGCCGGGTTGATAGCGATACCGTCCCCAGCTGAAGTGCTGAATCTAATATTGGGTTAGTAAACATTTAAGTAAAGAAAGAGGTAAGGGTAAGAACATTGTATCATGCCATGCCTCCGTTCTAGCGATATATCCTCTGAAGTGCTTCATTAAGTTTGTGATCTAGGGCTAGAAGGTCTAGATCTAAAGGTGGGTGAGTGAGGTAGTGCGTAAAGGCAATAAGAAAGGTAAGGGACGAAGTAGTGATCCGGTCCTGAGAAGAGAAGTAAGTGTATATAGCAGTCCCTCCCACCCAAGCAAGCGCATATAATCTATAAGCTAAGGTCTGTGAGCCGGGTGTGTAAAGGAAGGATGGTGAAACGGGTTGTTGGTCTAGGTAAACTTCCTCATAAATTTATTGTATAGGCTTCAAAAGTTCCAATGTTCGAAGTGCCGCCCAAGCCAAGCCGGTAAGATCTCAAAGTTAAAGTAAGTAAGCTGGTAATATGCCAATGTACTAAGTGTCCAGCCACCCAATATCATAAGTTATGGCAATAGTTATTCAATAGGGCAGTTGCCACGCATGATCCAACGACTAACTGTTGGTAGCAGCATTGCGCTTCCTGTGTAACTGTAGGCTTAATAAGTAAATACGATCTAAGTGTCGACCCAAGCCCTTCCGTTCAATAACTAAGTTTCGTGAGACAGTGAAAGGAAAGAGAACAAGTGGATTGGTAGGAGTAGGTCGTACTGAAGGTAATGCAAGTAAACTGATCAAGTCAATAGCATATATCATATACAATGCTAGCCAGAGGAAGAGAGGGTCCCGCTTACTTAATAGATAGATAGATAGTTTACAGGGGATATCATTTCATGTCGTATTTAGGACCCTAGGCATTTCATTTTTCCCGAATAAATCATACCTACTCGCCTGAACTCACCCCGAAGGTACCCGAGACACATACCTTGAGCATTACTTTTACACCCCGGAATTACCCATATTCGAAGGTGAAGCGCCTTCCTAAACAATATGATAAAAAAGAATAATAATTTACCAGGTGCGTAGCGGATGATCTAATCCTTCTTTCTTTGACCCCGACCGCCCCTCGTCAAGCGTTAGTTAGTTCTTCGCTTGATACAGCATCCCCCGGCTCTTACCTGCGATAAGCTTTAATGGAGTCACAATCCACAGGTTTGAGGTCAGTCCTTTTGTTCTACTTTGAAAGTATTCCACCAAGATACAACAAGGTTATACCTTTCCTGCTCCCGCCAATAGGTTTATCAGTCTTGGTGATATCACATTTATTTATTGGCAATATAACGTTCCTAGCTAAAAACTACTTATGCTTCTCCTAACCGTGGGTGGGATAAAAAGAAATAGTATGGTGTTGCCCCACCCAGGCCTAAAACCTAGGGTGCGCTTATTGGTTATCCGGTTAGCCAGAGGTGCTCCCAATCTTCATTCGGTATTAGTCATTAATATCGTATCGACAAGGGAAAACCAGTATTCGGCCATTGCGAAGAAAGAAAGGGTTCAATCGGAGCAGACCTTGCTCGCATAGCGCCGGGTTACTCAAAGGTGAGTAATATGATAGCAACCAACGTTCGCAAGTTCCCTGTTGAGCATAATCCAACCATAATGGTACAAAGTCCTCCAGCTCTTAATACTCCTGAATAACTTACTGCTATCTCATTGGGCTGCAGTGCAGCAGGCAAGAATCGTGATAGTAGTTAGACTGGGGCAGTATCGCCCGACTATACCCTTTGGAGATTCCCCATTCTAAGGGAAAGGATTCGTTAGAGTGTGAATCATCACACACGAAGAGCATAGCAGAGAATAAATCTTCATTTGGATGACAGTAAGGGGTGGTGCTCGGTCATCTTGTTCGCACAGCGAATGAAGGCCAGCTGAATGAAGAAGGGTTCTATCAGAGGAATAGGGGCTGTATTACGGCTGCACGAGTAATAAAGTTCTGAATCCCATTACTTATGGGCAGGCAGGGCCGACCTAGTAGTGTTTAGAAACAAGCTCCGGTTTGAGTATGATTTGGAAGTTAGAGCACTCTATGTGATAGTGCCCGATACTAGACCAAGTATCTATCAATGAAGCCTCACTGCACCGAGAACCAACTTATAGGTAGGTTAGCTGGCTGGCCCTCCTATGTTATTAAGCTATAGTATTTCGGGGGGAGGAACTCATAGTCCCTTGGCTCAGACGATTCGGAAAGTGGTTTTAATTAATTCATTACTTATACTTACTTTTTTTTGCATCGTGTGCCTTTCTATCCTCTTATTCGTTTGTTTTGGTTTTATATCTTGGCCACCATTGGCTCTCTCTCTCTCCCTTACATACGAGGGTAGGGGGGAATTGCTAATTAATGATAAACCCGGAGCGTAAGCGTCTCCATAAAGGGGTCAGTATGAACCACCAACCAAGGTCAATATCCTCTTGCTCTGCCGTATAACACCTTTTCCACTGCCCTCCCTATTCACCCTGTAAAAGGCCATTTAAACAACTGCAATTTATTCCACTTCCAAGGCCCTATGCACTGCCCTTTCCAAGGCCAATGCACAAAGTTCAATAAAACCAACACAATTGAACTAGTCAACCCCCACCATGGCCATCGGTAGTTCCACCACACCCGGTATCACCATCGAACTGGTCATGATAAAAATATCTCATTTCTGGGCCGTGGTAAATATAAAAGTTCAAACGTAGACCCACACCATCTGGATCACGGGCTATCGGTGTTGCCTGCTACTTAAGAAACTCACCAAACTAACGGGGTCCGTGGTAAAGAGAAAAGGTAAGCCAAATAGGATCACCACCCAGCACCCTGCTGGGACGCGGTATTTAAACTGTTGTTTTCTTCGAACCTACTGAGGTGGTAAAGAGAATAGGTAGTAAATATAACACACCTTCTTGGGCTGGCTGATAACTAACTGTTCAAACATGTTCACCTAACATCATTTAACAACTCTGCCCGGCATAAAGATCACAACGATTCATTCATGGAGTAGATTACCACCTGCCTCACCTACCTACCTGTTGTATGGCTGCATGAGGTACTGGCATTGAGTGAGATTCCTTTTGTCATTTCATCTACAAAAACTTAGCTAGCAATGGTTCAAATAAGCATAAGTGGCTCCCCGTCCATTCGTTCTAAGGGGTGGTAGGGCGTACCAACAAACAAACCCTTCTAGCTGGTAAAAAGCGTATAAACTCCAGCACCTTAGGGAGGGGGGTTTATAGGCACAGGTTATAGCGTAAGGTTATAGGGTCAAAGCAAGCAATCCCGGTTAAGTTGTTAATTGTCTCCAGTTCGAAAGAATATATCGACGGGTATATATATATAATCAGTCTGGTATAAAGATTGAAGATCTCAGGTTGATAGATCCAGGATATATCCGGGCGGTATTATAAATCGAGATCCGTGTATCAGTCGAGTTCGATATAAGGTCGACGGCAGCAGTAAGTTCAATGAAGTTCGAAGGGGGAAGGTTGCAAGGTCGATCTAAGGCGGCAGGGATAAATATATAGATCTAAGGCGGCGGGTAGATATAATCTATGCAGCGGGTCTCCATAAATATACACACGGGTAGTAATGTAAAGTTTTCTATCTGGAGCCTAGTCCTCTAACTGCTCTGCGTAACCTTCCTTCTACACGGCCGGTTCACCAGCCGGCCAGCCTTGTCGGAAGACTAATTAGTATAAATTAATAAATTATTAAGTTCAATCATTGGGACCGTACTTATTGCCCAAAAGGTATGGCTCAGAGAAGGTAATACAATCAAGTGTGAAGCCGCCAAAGCGATAAAGCCCTAAGTGTAACCGGTAACTTGTGCACACCCTCCACCAGTGATACCGGAATCGCCCAACTAAAAAGTGCCAGGATCAAATAAAATCAATCCATTAAGCTCAAAGCGATCTCATTCTCCCATTCAAGTAAGCACCCTCCCCTCCTCCCCACCACAAGTGCTACCGGTGACTCGCCCATCTGTCCCACTGGTGCCAGTATCAAAATGAATCCCTCCCTCCATGACCATATCTTCCTTCCTTCATGCCTGTGCTTCCAGTGGCAATCCTCTAACTGCTTATTAAGTGTGTGTTCTGCTAGTGGGGTTGGGTACCCCCGTACAGTAAAGGTTCAGTTGGAGTCCCGTTTAATTCATTGGAACCCACCCAGGGTCGAGATGTCCACCCCGAATGGGGCCCCGGCACATGGGTTCCATTGGTGAAATCACAGGTTTATATTTCGCCAGCGTGCAAAAATAAATCCGAAATGGAATCAAGAGGTCGCACACCAAAAGTACCAACCATTATCTTTTTCTTTTTTCGTGGTGGCTCTATTTATTTGTAGCAGCAGGTCTAGAACAAATCAATAGCTATATCGCAAGCTTGTTATATACATTATCCCAGCTTGGCTTTAATGGGCGGCTCCTGGCTCCTTTCTGAAGGTGGCTTTGCTTTGGATTGACCGGAGTTTAAGAAGTCTTTAGACTCTTGTCTCCTTGCATGCGTCCATCCTCAGGAGTCCTGGGTAAAAAATTACTGGGGAATGCGTATTGAAGGGAATGGGGTAAAGGTAATGCGGCTTTAATAGGTCGGAGTGAATACGTACGTCCTGGGCCTTCTTTTATTGGGTGAGTTTATTGAGCAGGTGCCTTACTTGACAGGGCCTTGGTTGACGTGTCCTTGTTGGGTGGCCGCCGTGGGCTGGTAATGCTGGGATACTGGTGGAAAGGGGAGCATATTGGGTAATGCATCCTCTTATTGGGCCGTGAGCTGTTAAAGGAAGGGGTAGGTGTTTTTTATTAGAAAGATAAAGTAATAATGCTAATTATTTATTCTGTGAAAGGGTAAAATGTGAATAATGTGTACGTGATATAAGGATCAAGTGATAGAGTTAATTAGTTAGTGAATTAGGGTTAAGTGATTTTTAGTAGCTCTCGATGGGGGGATATCTCTATATTCAACAGAAATAAAGCTAAGCATCAACACTTGGATCGAACCCAGGCATATCCTACCAGCGCCGAGAATGCATGTATACCTGGATTGACTAGTGGAATCACCATCTGGATTGACTGCGTAAAAACCTGTCATAAAGTGACCGACACCTGAATCGAGTGAGTACCGACATAGACTCTTGTATGAGTGCGTTTAAACCTGGCATTGCGGACAAGGACCCTTGACCTCAGCTAGAAAAAACCCTGTATACTAAACCCTAGACCTATACTTGCTTACCCATAAACAGGACCCATAGGTGCCTACCTAGCCTGGGCTGGAGGGAAGCAGGAACTATGGCATAATTCCTATGCATTACATACATTGGCGCTCATAGCTTGCCTTGGATACTAGAGCTGGGATATTTTAAATGGATTGGCTTGGTTAATAAACGACCTTGGCTTTTAGCTAATTTGCTTAGCTCGGATACTCCGGCTTTTATACCCGGTTCGGCTTGGGCTCAGGAGCAGGGCTACTCAGGGCTTATCCAGCCGGACTATTCGGCTTTGATACTCGGGCTAGGCTACACGGATCGGAGCAGGGCATTTGGGCGATTGAAATTATATTAGCAAAAACCCAAAATTATTTATCTTTGGGAGGGTGGTTCTTCGCGGCTTCGCTCCTCTCCCTAACGGTCGAGCGGCTTAACGCTCCTTTTTAGGGCGGTTATTCATGAGAGCCGCTCATTTGAAACCGGTCTTTGCTGGACTGCACGGTTGGTCTGCTCGGGCATATTCGGTTGCTATGTTCGGGCTGCTGCGCTACTCAACTTTGCCAATACACTGTGGCTGCTACACTATGTGAAACTGGACGACTCATCTTAGCTATTCGGCTGGGCTGGGGACTCTTTGCCTATAAGCTATTGTCAGTGCTGCTTATAGGAGCTAATTGTAAAATAGTGGTTAATTTCATATATAAAACAATGTTGAGATAATGAACCAGATTAAGACGTCTGAACAATAGAGACAGGCCCACTAGAGAGGGAGGTCTTGCAATAGAGGTCTGGCCTTTAGGTCTGGAACATGAGCAAGGACGTGCTGCAGGAGGGACGCTTACAAAATAAGGGGGTTATACCTTTACCAGAGCTACACCTTGGAAGCAGGCAGATACAGTTTCAAAATACTTTAGAATTAATTGTTTTTAACTAATTAAATCCACTTTATGGGTCCGAGGCATAATATCACATCATCGGAAAACAATAAAAGTAATTTTTATTTAATGAAATTGAGCTTTTCAGCAACTTTATATATGAATCGACGGAACCACCATTATCCCATTCAGTTACCAATAAGACTAAAGCCCATTCTCACGTTAATGCTTTAACATCCCCCCCTATTTTATCATATGCTCCCCGCAAACCCCTCTCCCTAACGGTCGAGCGCCCTACCGGGCCCACGAAGATGAAGAATGAACCACGACAGACACACATGCATGGATGGAGGTGGATCCATCGTATAAGAAAGGATAGGCTTTCAATTTTATTTCATTCAAATATTTCCACTATACTTATTTCTACCAATCTACTATTTACTTCCCAATCATAGGTGACATGGGAACCTGTTAATTGCTTCGCTCATGGTGGGCATTAGCCACTAAGACCTTGAGATTATGGTGCTATTGAGGAAAGATAGATTATTGCCTTCTGGTTTGGTTTGGTTGTTGAGCAAACAATTGTAACTACAACTGCCGTATGACCGCAAGCTTTGAAAGAATAACACGTAAAGAAGCCTAGTAATGCTGCGCTTATTAGCAACCTTTGCTGCTTTCCATTATCCTTGCTACGTAATGCTAATTATACAATCCCCTGAATCCCCGAAGGGGGCTGTAGCATGATGATTGTTGTTACCCATGCTTTATCTGGATATGGATATATACTATTGGGTCAACCATCCTGTCGTGCTTTACAATGACTTCCTTTGGATCCCGGATCCAAGCCAGACCCACTAACTTAACTCGCTATAACTCAGGTCAGGATAACGGTATTAAATACATAGCCCATCCCGCCAGTGAGTCCAGCCTCCTTCGGGGCATGACTTCCTCAGCCAGTTGAGTGGGTCATGGTCCGTCTCGCTACGCTACGGTATTAATAGGTATTTTATAGGTTATCCGCTCCTCCCATCCTTATCGTATTCTCTCTCGTTCAGCTATAGCCAGCCTGCTTGAGGAAAGTACTGTCCGCCTTTGTTTGATCGGGTCGTGGGGGGTTAGGCCAAATAGTGAACAGTGCTTATCAAAGTCTTTTAAGATTAGCATGGCGTACGTACTCCTGACCTCCTTTCTCGAGCGAGTTTGGAACATTCCGTGCCTTATCATAGGTAGGAGATATAAGGAAGGTGGGATATGAAAGCCTCAGCCCTGAAGCCTTTATCCTGACCTGGCCCGCCTACAGGCAGCCTCTGCTTATCGCTACGCTACGGGATTCTGATGGGCACTACATATAACCCCAGCCCAGCCAGTTTAGAACTGCCTGATACCCGTCCGTTAATGCATTACTAACTGACTGCACAGGGAGGAAGGCATTCTCAGGCTACCAAGCAGAGTGCCACAGTTAATTAAGCCATCTCATGAATGAAAGCAAGCCAGCAAGCAGAGGACCAAAGCTGAATGATACATGTTTCACTAATGGCCAGGGCCACACTCCTCGAGAAGACGCTTAGAAATGTCCTCTTATAGTGGCCCCTGCGATTGAGGGGAATAAATATAGGAAGGGCCCCTGATAATTCAAGAAGGCCCATCCCGAACCTCAAAGTCAAGTTGGAACCTCCAGCAGATTGAAGCAATAAAATAGTGGGGTAAGGTCCGAAGGTAAGCGAAGGGAAGGCCCTGACTCCAGAAGGAAGGTAAGGTCCTGACCCCGGGTTGATAAGAAGGGTGTACTTCTTCGTTACCTCAGGGTTTATAAGGTTTTATACAGAGTGGTGTGCTAGGAAGGCCCAGGTTATTTCCCTATATATATAATATATAGGCACATTACTTTATTGCATGGATGGATGGAAGAATAGACCTGGCAAAACTGGAATACTCTTGGACAGATATCTATCTTATCGTGCGTGGAAACTACCTATTTTGTAAGCCAGAACTTATGAGATTGAATCGGGACGGGTACAGCACTTAGAACCGACAACTAGAAACCTTTACTCACCAGTCTCCCTTTACCCTTTTTCTTTTTATAAACTTACCCACCCACTAGAAACCCAACCTTACTTAGAACCTAGTAAGCCAGGAATAGGAGAGAAGGTATGGCAACTAGTATATTAATACTTGAACCTAATACACCCTATTAATTCTTCTTGGTACCACGTATTAACTTATAGGTATAACATATTACCTTTTGGTTTGGCCGAGTCTGATACGATTAATCCATTTGAACCCACTTACTAGGAATAGACTTACCTTTCTTTTAATGCCTTAACCTCATAGTTATACACTCTCCCTATACCACTTGATTTATGAATTGCTTAGTCCGTGGGTACTTATATACCCCTTTTTGGACGGGATCAACCAACCTTATCTTGACTTTATTACTGCTTTCACCGTACCATTTATGGATGGAGTGCCACCCCTGACTAATTGATTCCGCCAGGAATTGAAGTAGGGTAGGCACTATGAGAATAACCCCCTACCTTCCCTTGGTTCTACACAACCTATTTACCCACCTGAATCACTATACCTGTTTACTGCATACCACTTTAATTAATTGCTTCATGGCTACTCACTATACCTTCTCTTGTAGGGACGGGATCATACCACCTTATTACCCATCGTACCGGCGCACAGACCTGAAACTTAATACTAAACCCCATTGATTAGACGTATTCAGTAAGTTTACAATAAGTAAACAAGCCATATGTGATAAGCAATCTAAGCTAATTAAAGTGATCATATATTCTCCCTATTCAATAAGCACGTAATAAAAGAGATGTCACCCAATTACTGCTAATTCATAGTGAAATCATAGTAGTAAGCATTCAAATAATGAAACAAGAAGAAGGATATATCTCTTAACATCATCTTATAACGAGCTAGTCATAATCAGTGATCCCTAATATATGGACACTAGTACAGCTTAGCTTAAACGATTAGAAATAACCAGTGATTCCCTATATGATGAGTTTCAACACCATTACAGCTTCAAGCTTATAAAAACCAATACCTTAAGCTAAGTACAAGCAAGGGTAATGCAAGTAATCATGCTTAGTTTATACAACACAGTAACCAATATGAATATGCTTATAAGTAACATATGAATACAACAGTACTCAGTACAGCTTGTACCGTCACAGTATTTTACATAATATATGATACGTAATAGATACTCATTACACATGCAGTATACAAGCAGTGTTTACACGTGATAGCTAGTTGGTGCTAAAGACTACTACTAATATGATGCTTATTACGTAACCATTATTCAAGCTTATTTAATAATATGACCCTGCTTATCCTTATATCATGTTCTATTAGTAATCTCTGATCTACTATTCTGATTACCCTTATGGATCAACTACCTTTACTTGACTTCCATCTTGTACATAATGTACGAGCTCTATATGGGTACTAACATGACCGGGATAAAAGCTGATATCACTCTTACGAATACCGGGCTTTCAATATACCTATGTGTAGCCTATTGAGCGTCCGGTGTAGCCTTCCTATTTATTCCCCTAAAATAGCTACCTACGTGAAGGTTTGGCATTATATTAAGTTGGCATATTGCCCAACCACACTTTGTGCTTGCCCCGACCGAATAACCTGAGGCCATGGGATAACCAACTCAATGTCTGGTGGTAATTAAAATGAAAGAAAAACGCCATATGGGGGCCTATATATGGATTATATAGCTACCTACGAAGGTATAGGTACGAAGGTGATAACAGCAAAGAAGGTCGCCTATTTAAGTCCATGCTGATGAAGAGTTGCTTGCCCCTGTCAGCGGAGCAACTTATGCTATTGGAGAGTAATAGAGAGTAAGGCTTCACCCCTGCTTCCTTATATTTAGCATTCTGGCCTAGAGAGAAAAGGAATGTCGCAGGAATAACGAAAACCGTCTGAATCTGGGTTAATTATTGAAAATAACTAAATCAGAAACCCTTCCTTGTGAGAAAGCTAAGTATGTAGATGGGTCATATTGGTGCTTCTTCTCCCGTTGGATGGGTGATTTCTGATCCATTCAAAAGTCTCTAGTTCATTATTAATATCCTTAGGCAGTGTGGGCGTCCATTGATAGAAAAGATCGAGTCACATACCTAGGTGCCACTCCTTCCTGTATCAGTCCCATAATCTGTGCAGTGGATGCATACCCACTAGTGGTAGCTTCCTTATAGCTTATCCCGTCCTAGCTTGCTTCCTTTACTCAGTTACATATGCGTTATATATAGTGGCGTTATATAGATAGTAGAAGATAGTAGAGGATTCTTTATAAAGAAGGTTCAAGGTGTTGCCGCCAGATTAACCCGTCGCAGATCCAGGTGAAGATACAAGGGGAAGATACAGGGGCTGAGCCACCATCCTGTCCAAATCCATATCCAGTATTTCCATATATATATATCCAGTAGCACCCCTTCCCTCTAACAAAAAGAAAGAAATGAATAAGCAGTTGAATGTTCATCGTCCCCACCACCCTCCGATTCTTCCTTCCAACCTTCACCCGTTGATGCAGGCGATACCGATCCACCCTATCCGCCTTTCCTGCCTGCTACCCACAGATTTCACCACTTTCCTCTACCTTTTAGCCCTATCACACTTCCTGAATGAATGCTTTGTTGCTACTGCACTATTGCTATTTAGACTCTGCCTACCTTCTATTTTACCACCTTCAGAACTAGATCTGTAAACCCTGTACCACTTGCTTCATTAATCGCTTAGTCGAGTTAGTACTGCTATAGACTTCTCTTTCCAGACGGGCGGGATCATCCAACCTTACCCTACTTACTTATCATGCATCAGCTAGGAATGCTTCGTAGGGAGGGGAGGCATCTATGAAACCTTTACCCTATATTCACTTTACTTACAAGGCTGGGGTGAAACTCATGTAGTCATCTTGACATCAGGTGTAGTCACTTTTTTGTCTTATCTCTCTAGTTACTTTATTATACGTAATCCTGACCCCTCCCTTAACCTCTCATTTGCCCAACCCCGTGAAGGAGCTCCGGAACGAGTCTCCGGTGCTTGGACTAGCAAGGTTCAGACTCTGACCTTGAGCCATTGATTCACTGACTCGCATTAGGCGCTTGACAACACCACGTTGCCATGAATAATCCACCGTTGGACGCTACAGTCTATATAAGCATGCTTAGAGAAAGTAATGTAGCCCGAACCTGGGTTAGATAAACATATGGTTTCACTCACCTATGGCTGGTCTTTCTATAGTTGCAGGCTGGTAAATAGCTCCCTGTACAATATAGTTTCAGGCTGGATTAAGAGTAAGAGCCCTTAAATATAGGTGCTGGCTCCTGAATTCCTGTAATAGAATTCTACTAATGCAAGTATCCACACACCTCTTTCTCCTTAAGATGCACGCTTCCATAGATAAAAAGTAGCCCCGATAACTGTTAGCCAAAGAAATAAGGGTATTAAAACACTTAAAGCAAGTCTAGATAGTTGCTGGCTTCATTATAGCTCGTACGATATTGGTGCTCCTTAAGAGCAAGTACAATATTTTATTCGAGTATCCAAACACCAGGAGCCGCTAAACATGCATGCTCACTTAGATAATGTAGCCCCGATCTACTGGGTTAGCCAAAGAGAGGTTTTATCCCACCTTATGAAGTATACATAGTTGCCGGCTCCATCTTAGCTCCCTGTACGAGAAGAAAGAGTCGAGGGCTGGGAAGTTTCCCCCCTTGTTCTTTTTATCTACTAAGGCTGCGATCACCTCCTGAACCTGTACAAGTTCCTAAGGCAGGGATTCATAGGAGCTCCTAAACCTGGATCTTAGCTCCCTGTACAATAATTAGTTTCCGGCTGGTTTATAGCTGTATGAGGATTTGTCTAAACCTGTAAGCTCCTAAACATGCAGAGATGATGTTGCTTAATTAACATGGGATGGGGGCTCTGTTGCCTGCTTCACATGGATGGCCTTGCTCTCACTGGGGCTGCTATACAGTCTTTGTTTTATGCTAAGTGGAACCACACTGTTGCTTAAATAAACTAGGGCTACCCGAACCAAACAATAAAAAGCTCTTGAACCTCATTTACCGGAACCATTGTCACGTGAACCATGGCTAAGGCTAACCGAACACCGGGTTGCTCGCTGAACCAAGCTAGTAGTTCTCATCTGGACAAGCAAATAAGTTCATCCTCCAAGGCAAGGCAAGTAGTTATAAGCCAAGTAAGTAGTTCCAGGGGGTTTCTAGCTGGCTGGGCTGGTCATCCCTTGTATTGTTGTTGGGCTGGTATCCCTACCTCGCTAGCTGGTTGTTTGGCTGGTCGTCATCCCGAGCTCCTAGGGGCTCCTAAACTCGTGCTCGCATAGATAAGGAATAGATATATATATAAATAAAGTAGCCTTATGCTTCCATATATAATGTTGCCCGGATCAACTGCGTTAGCCAAACTCCTTGAACTGCCATACAGTCTTTGTTGCCTCTGCTAATGGCTTGACTCAGTTGCCGGGATCAACTCGGGCTTTAAACAAACTAAGTAGTCTGGATCAACTGGGTTAGCCAAATACAAAGATTATTACTGGGACTCGTACTGTTTCGGGCTGGTACTCCTCCCTCCGAGCTTGTTGTTGGGCTTAGAAGCCCTATATGCTTGCTAACTCAAGTAAGTAGTTCTCATCCAATCTGTCTAAGCCAAGAAATAGTATAGCAAATCCGTCTAAGCAAATAGCTCTTGAACCTGGGTTAATAAATCTAGAGATTCTTATACGCATCCATCCAAAGCTCGTGGGATACCCGAAGAACCCATAGCTACGAGGTGCTGCTAATCCCGCTACCTTAACTAACTAATTGGTCTAACCTTGCCATGCCATATAGTCTAATTGGTATAAGCTTAAGCCTAAGCCAGGTCATATTGGTGCCATAGAACCCAAAGGTGAAGCTAATCCCACTACCCAAACAAACTAATTGGGGAATCTAATATTACCACTAAAACTACTAGGTGCAGCTACTCCTACTGATACTACTACTTACTCCCAAACTCTACCTCCTGTACATTTAATGAACACCACAGCTGATAACAAGGTAAGCCGTGAGAGCAAAGTATAATGTATAGATGGAATAACTGAAAGCGGAATGGGGTAATGCGGATAGAATGGAAAGCTTTAATGTGTGGTTCAAGTGACTAATATTATTCATCAATTGAATAACTCCTCCATAAGTGTCCGGGCCTAAACACTGAGGCATCTCGACGTGTGATGAGTCACAACCAAGCGTATAACCAATAGGGTATATTGATATGTTCCCACTACCTAAAATCATTGTAAAATAAATAAATATATGATTCCTGCCTGTTCATCAATTAAATAGGGTATTATCCCTAAGCACCCAAAAACCATTCTCCAAGATCTCTCATAGTGAGTGTGGTCCGGGCCTCCTATGGGTAAAGACCTATTCATCATTCAGTTAGACCAACCAGCTTGATTATACTGCTGCAGAG
>Ga0233336_1000101_pt1 | contig 14871 bp, 12 predicted proteins | sample GEONDECOMP225_FD_183636 | JGI IMG/M metagenome (GOLD analysis project Ga0233336, IMG submission 183636) | Leaf litter microbial communities from Shasta-Trinity National Forest, California, United States - GEON-DECOMP-225 | ecosystem: Environmental > Terrestrial > Plant litter > Unclassified...
CCTATCACTAGGAGCCGTAAGCCTTACCGGGTAGGTTACATTAGTCCATAACTTGTATTTTTATATAGTAAACCCGATTATTTAATGCAGTGAAGGTGATTCCATCCTTCCTCTAAGGCAAGTTGCAATATAAGCTTAGGAGGCAGGTGAGGTGAAACTCTCTTCTAAGCCCATTCATTCCTCTCAAAGCCTGTTTCGTAGGAGGTTGGTTGTTCCGGTTGATAAAAAAACCTTTGCCAATCGGGTTAACCCACTCACTATTCACATGGTGAGGAAGAATGGCTCACCTGAGGATAGGAAGGTTATAAAGCGCATTTTATAAATAATAATTTAGTTTTCCGGTTTCCAAGGCATATGGATCCAGATGGCTTCCCCAACTAAATTTGTCTTTTGTATTTAGGAAAATGGCTTCGTCCCAGCCAGTTATGAATTAAATAATATAATCAAAACAAAGTTTAGCGTCGCGTTACATAGCAAATATTGAGGTAAATCATTTATATTGCCATTTGAGCCCTCTGGAAACACTCTATTTTTACCTTCAATTATACCTAACCCCTAACAGCAATGAAAAGTTACATTTTATTTTGGAATAATGCCATTTTAATTTAACATGGCTAGGTAAGATGGACCAACTAGTCTTCTTGCTAACTTGAACGGGTGGGGAATGGCTGACTGGCTGTTTGAATCTATGGCTGGGCCTCTATAACTTACTTACTAGATATATGTAATTACGCTTTTTTATTAATTGGGTTTTTTTGGTCTAAATCCTATGATTTTCATACGGGTTCAAAAACTCCAATTGTTCTATAGGAAACTCGCTCTATAAATTTATTATCCAGCACCCTTTTGCCAGTTGTCAGTGGGCGCCTGAATCGGAAAGTCAAGGGGCGTTTAGCTCATTCCCGCATCGGGGAAGGGGGGGGGAAAAGCTAAAAGCTTCTCAAATTGTTTTGTATTAATAAAAAGATGGTGGCCCTCGTACCTCAGGTAAAGTTCCTCCAGGTCCTTTTGAATGGGGATCTAAGGATTGATCCACCAGGATTTAGAACTCGCATTTTTATAGACTTCAATTTTTTTTCATTTCATAATACCCAAAGCCTTTGGCTTTACACTTGAATCCGCGAAAGTAAGTCAAGGGGCATAGGTATAGAGCTTGCTCGGTAGGGGTCTGGTTTACTCTTAAATAAAGGGGTATCATCCATAATCCCAGGAAGGCAGGGGCCTTTCCATGCACGCACGTATATAGGGGTAAAGGTAAGTACCCACTAGAAAATGTGGAATTAAAATTGGTTTCACACCCAGTCCGATCCAGCAAAAATTAACCTACCCGTACAGCTTAATGCAATAATACCTGCTGCTTCTATTTATTTCCACAATCCACATCAATAAATAGAGGGGTCACCCCATTACACCTTACTTCCAAATGTGGTTCATTCAAAGCTCTTGACCTCGCCCTCCTACCTCTAATAAGTCACTTTACGTACCTCTTGGGTATATGAAGTGCGAACTTTACTCTCATTTGCAAGGCAACCCATGCATAGATTGATGGATTGAGTGAGCAATTGATTGAGGGAAGCATTGATTGAGCAATTATGAAAGCCAGCAGCCTGATGATATGAAATTGATTGATGAAGCCATTGAGCGAGGGAGTTATTGATTGAAGCCAGCCAGATGAGATTGATTCGGCCAGCGATTGATGGAAGGCTTGATTGAGGGATTGAGCAATGAGGAATGCCAGCCTTAATGCTAGCCAGAATGCAATTGATTGATGAGTCATTGAGCGATTGATCCAGCAACAGCAGCTTTAGAAGATCCAGTAGTAGACCCAGTGGCAGATACAGAAGAATAGCCAGCAGTAGTTGATGTCGATGAAAAGCAGTAGATTCAGTGGATTATGCAGCTGTTGGGAGGCGAAGCGCTTTCCTTCGATTCAGTGCTTGCATCGGACTTGAACAAAAACCGCTATCTTCCAGATAGACAAAGGTAATTACTCAACACACAGGCGGGCGATGTCGCGATTATGTATGAATGGGGATATACACGGGTCCCATCTTTCTGTAAGCGAAGCAGCTCTTCTTCCATCGCATTCATCCAAGGCAAGCAAGCCCCGCGACAGTAGAGAAACATATTTCGCAGAAAACCGATCCGGTACGAGAGCAGAAAACCAGCTAGATCTGGTACGATAGAGCTTTCAGGGAGTATAGCTTGAAGGGCCCGGCCATCAGTAAAGAAGGCCTCTAGAAGTTTTCCGATAGAAGGTTTAATAGTTCGTTAGCTGTATCAGAGAGTCCTCCTCGTATAGGAGAGGCCAGAGGAAACGTAGTAGTCCCAGTGTGAGGTTGTATATAGGCACCCCATCATCATTCCCCTAACTCCCGCCCCATTCAAAGTTTATGAAAGAAGTCCCCCCTTTAAAGCCAACATACCTGCCCGATAAAGGTAGTAGGTGGTAAAATATGCCAACTTATTCTAATTTGAATTTTATGTTGTGCGTAAGAGATGAAACCTATTTGTTAGGGGATTGGATGACCCATAAACACCCACCTATCGGGGACATAATAAAAAGTCTTTTATTATTTTGTAATAATTCCATTTCATGTAGTTTCTCTTTGATAAACGGCCCTTTTTAACCTGCACATAACTATTTATATAAGGGGAAAATGAAATTCCTTGGCACACAAATTCACGAGTGAATTGCAAGCCAAGTGTTCAAGTGTAAATCTAATAGTTTTATCATGGTACTCGCCTTGTAACCATTAATTGTAGCTATTATCTATCTGTTGGTTCTTCCCTCAATCAATCACTCTCTCTCTAGTGAGCGTCGTCCAGGGAGGTTTAACTGTGGACATAAAAGGTGAACGTCCCAAGAACTTGTTGGGCTGTTTCTCAAAGTCGAAAGGGAAATAAGATCTCAGGCGGCGGGAAGCAAGATCAATACGGGAAGCAAGATCGAACCGGGCTGGCTGGTCGAAGAATTGGCTTGCTGCTTGCTGGCTTTATGAATAACCGAACGAGAGAGAGATGGATGATTTTATGCTCCCAACTGTACGTTTTAAAATAGCCCCATTTCCAGCAAAAAAAGAGTCAGTAATTCACCTGATGCAGCCCCACCTAACCGGGATTAATGACCATGCGTTACATACGTTGTACCCAGAGCTTTTTATAAATAGCTCTAGTATAATTGCCAGTATTATAGCAGCCATAAGGTCATTGCTAATAGCTCTAGTCATTGCCAATCATAGCCAGGAGTAATAGCTTATTGCCAGTCTAATTGCTAGGAGGTTTACAGGTTTTCATTGCAAGCCGGCTCAGCCAATAGTTTTTGATCATCGCCTAGATCTTGCTATCCCTCTATAGATATTAATCAATAACTTGTAGCCATTTTGCTTGCTTACCATTGCCCCCACCCAGATGAAAGAGATGGCCCCCATAAATGGCCGAGAAGAGAAGGACCCCAAGTTATCAACAGACGATGAGAGATGTACCCGTGAAATCCATACCCCTAAAAAGATATATTACCCCGTTTCATCCATCGTTCAATGTCTGTTCAATCTTACCCGGGAGATAAGTTCCCCATCAATGGCCGAGAGTATATGGCCTCCTAGTTCCCACATACCGGAGTCACCTTCACAACATGCCACATCCAACCAACACGGTACGGTACGGGACCTAGTGAGTGAGGATAGGGTCTCCGATAGCCAATCATTGGCAGAAGGTCAGTGCCAGGAAGTCAGCCGATAGCCAATTGCCAGTCTCATAGCTGGTCGGTGCCATAAGGACGGATACAGATTGGATTCTTGGATGCTGGCCAAGAGCAGCGGCATCTCTAGATTTATCTATAGCTATAAATCTCTCGATCGAGAGATAGTGCGATATATTTAAGTACGGTGGGTGCGGTAATGATGCCCTGGTCAGTGCAGCATGAAGTCTAGTAACAGTGTTGCAGCTAGGCAGGGATTAAGCTCTTGTCGATCAGGAATGAAGTATACTCTGCGGGAATAACCAGAAGGTTTCGATATAACGAAGAATAAATTTCTTAATAACAATAGGGTACAAAAGCCATTCGCTCCTATAAATAATCCCAAGCATTTACTACAAAAGATGCTTGCCCCTAAAAAGGTTAAAAGGGGAAAGGTTTAAAAGGCGGGCATGGCGGGGAAATCCTCAATAGTACCCGACCACATTATGGGAAAGATGTTTACCTACCTATCAAACAGGAATATTCAACCTGGTATAGAAGTGAATTTGGTTAGGCTGCTCTAAGAACCCCGACCGGATCTAATCAGGCCGAAGGCGATGGAAAAGGTGGGTTGAGCTAACAACAAAATCCAGTTAATATGCCCGATAAGTAATAGGCAAATTATTGGAGCTACTAATAAATGAAGTGTTCTCACTTCTTTAAAAGGAATACTACTTAATGATATTTTTTCATTTCAAACACAAAATACCGGCCCCTACGTCTACCGGCTAGTTACCAGAACGAAATACAGAGATATACCTAATTATAGATGATATATCATAGGTTATCCCAATGATGATATCAGTTTGCCCCCGCCCATTCCTCAAAGCACCAAAAGGACCCTTAGCAAATAGGGAGCTTATCCATCCCATTCACCCCATCCAGCCATCCCAGCACACCAACCACTCGCACCACTCACTTGCCTTACCTTGCCTTACTATTTCATATGTTCCCTCCGGGGGCCGAGCCCAACATCATATAGGCTCATATAGAGGATTGATTATTGTGAGATAGAGGTCCCCACCCACATCATGTAGGCATCACTCGGTAGGCATCCCTGAGGTCCCCACATAGCGCTTACTCGGGTGGGATTACTCCTCGCCTTCTAACTTGCTTTATGAAGTGGATGGAGACGTGTTTATTCCTTGAATAAGCCGTCACCATCTGCAGAATTGCGGTATAACCTCACCCAAATAAATAGGGTGGAAATGGGTTAGGGGTAAATGGGTAAGGTCCTGTTATCTAATACTTTTTTTAATTCATTCACCTAGGAGAATGGATGCTATTATTGGTTCAAAAATAGAAAATGCTATTGCAGGGTTATAAACTTGCTCTGGTCCAACTAAAGTCAAATGGATTCCGGGTGGAACTACTTCTTTCGCTGCGGATGCTGCCTTTGATCCCACCTCACCAGGAACTTTATATGGAACAGACTATGTACCCGGGAAAAAAAGGTTCTGGCGTTCTGTACTGTTGGCTGCGAGTTAACTTATGTAAAGTTAATGTAAATATTATGGAAATAAGGGTCTCTAGGTGGATTGGTGTTGTTGGATGTTTAAACAGAATACGGGGTTTTTAGGTACTAACCCATGCAGTGGAAAAGGATTCGTTAGCACTGCCGATTGAGGAGTAGGAGGTGGATGGTTTGGTAGGGATGTGTGTCTTTATTATTGGTGGAATAAGCTTCCGATAAGTGTGGCGGGTTTCAACCCTATATTCGGGGAGCTTCAGGACCCCATACAAACGAGTGAGAGTATTTCACCTCCGTTCCAGCTGTTCGGAATGAAAGAGAGATAGCTAGTCAAGGGCATGGCACCTTAAACTGTTTATTCCTATTTGAATGGTAGGGGATAGTCACCGACATTCTATTATACGAGCTTCTATTTGAGGGTCACGACCAAAGGGAGAGGAAAAAACCCTCCTACACGCACCTGGAACGGGAGGCCTTACCTGATGAGCTAGTACTTGTAGGGACCAACACCATAACTCAGGCGGGCGGGCATTAAGTATAATACTTTCAGGGTCTTATAGTTTCCTTCTCGCTCAATTTATGAAAGCCTTCGTACGTGGGTCCCTCCCATCCAGCTTAGCTAGGGCTTTATCGATCGCTTTCTGGTCTTATAGTTCCGCGCAATAAGGCAAGTCTACCTTGGGCCTAGATCAGTTCGAGACGTATGCTAGGGAGGCATTACTCTTCCTGCCTGGCTTTATTATCTTATAAGCCAACCCTTCCAAGACCAACCCTTCCTTCCGAGTTAGTAATAAAAGATTTCCCTTAAAGTAAGTTCGGTATAAATCGGTTCGGCAGTCAGTCGTCCAGAGAAGTACTGCCCTTTTAGGTTGACTGGACGAAGTACGTTTCATAGGCGAGATGCATAAATGCGTAATTAATTATCTATAATAGCATTGTTTAAGGGAAGGATAATTAAGTTTCTTGTCTAGCCTATGCTTTCAACTTTCTTAGAAAACCGATGAGGGGCGGGACCAGCGCTAACCCTTCACCAAAACAAGCTTTCCTGCTTCGTTATGGCATTCTGCCCTAGAGGCAACCTGCACTATCTTCAGCACAGGCAGCTCGGCTCATGAATGATAAAGAATTGAGATCGTGAAGAAAGAAATTGGGGTTATCCCAAACAGAAGGTTCGATCAACAAAAACAAAACGGTGAATGGGTCGCTCGGATGGTTCGGGATATGGGTAGCATGGGTAGCTCGGAATAATAAAAGAGTGAACAGGTCGGTAAGACGGGATTGCGGGTGGAAGGTCCAACCTAAAGATTAAAAACTGAGGGAAGTGAGGGACGAGCTTCGTTGTGTAGCGTTTTCGGGTATCATATAATTATATATGCTCATCCCCCCCACCCAATAATAACTTAAGAACTCAATTTGTTCTATAGGGAACTCGATGAATTCTGGCATTTATTAAAATAAGTAATGTTACCTCTGGCGGGGTAGCTTTTCACTTAACTATAGGCCTTCCACCTTTATGTACATAATTTTATTCTTTTAGGGGCACTGAGCCTTAGCGAACTGCGACAGTAAAAAAACCTAGCCATTGTTGCTGATGCTTCTCTATATTTTTGCCTACTGTATAAGCAACCAGCCCTGCCTGCCTTAGTTCCACGCTAACTAAACCCTTCCTTAACTGTAGATGCTCTGGTAAACGCACAATTTTTCCTCACCTTCCGATGTAAGGTTAACCATCCTTATTTCTTCGTAGCTATCTGCCTTGCTTAACTATATATTATGACCGCCTGCCTCGTAGCTATCTTACCTGCCTAAGGTGATCTCCTCTCCATAAGCACGCAACTGCCTTGCCTTTCTGATGTATTATTACGTCTATAAAATACAACTAGTAAAGGCGTATCCCGGGCGAATCCCATAAAAAGAAGAGTGTTTTGTGTTCTGCCCGCTGTCATTCTCTATATGGTGTTGTGTTTTCCGGTGGAAGGTAAGAGCACCTGACTTCCTACCTTTGCCGCAGTCAGTTCGCCACAGTATGACAGCCGCAACATAACTTAATGGGGCCCACCTCCCCCTTGATCCTGGACTAGTAACAGAATGCTGAAAACTTGACACTGACATGCTTGAAGTGTTACCGAACGAGTGGTTGCCGAATGATTGAAGCTGAGCGAACCAGAGTGGTGGTGGTGATGGAAGAAGCCAAGTCGTGGGAGGTCACCGATACTTATTGGATGATTACACTGATGCCGGCTGGCCGTATCGGAGCGGACAAAGGGGACCGAAGTAAAGGAGTGTGATTGAGGTGGGTGGGTTTGTTCCATTCCTTGTTATCTGGACCGGAATGTAGGAGCTGCAGCTAAAAAGGGTATGCCGTGCGTTTATATACGTAAATAAAGGGGGTTCCTTCAAGTGCTTGCGGGGGTTGGATTCCGTCGATCTGTTTCTGGGCTGCTATGGTTCCCCTGTATAATTGCGGTAGGAAGAGGCCAAGTAAGGCATAGTATATTGTGGGCGGTAACAAAGTGATCGGGTTCGGGAGGGTCTGGATCCCAGTAAATAAAATATGTCTGGCCAGCACTTTCCCACCCCACGATCCAGCTAGGGCTATCAAAACAAGTAAAAGGCACATATAAAATAGATAACTAGGTAGGGGCAGTGAAAAAGAATAACCGGATAAGGAGTAGGTAAACGAGACCAATAATAAATAAATAGGCAGTTGCAGTTGCGCATATAACTGAGTATAACTGAAGAACTATGGTTAAGTCAGGGTAAGATTCTTGAAGATGAGTATCCCCGATTATTCTGCATTTAAGGGTAAGGTAAAAAGTTCTGATGCCATGATTCTGAGCTCCAGGCCATGCTCTTGCTTGGATCTCCATAGTCAATAGTCTATAAGCTAACTACCTAGATTTTGCATGGAGACTCTTACTAGCCATGAACCAACCATATCTACCACCTGGCAAAGAGAAGAGCTCTTCTATCCTTTTAGTCGAGCCCTCCGGACCTTCCGTCGAACCTACGAACCCGTCCAAACACACTTCGTGCCTTTATCCAAAACGCAGTTGGCGAAGGTTTTTCGGATCGACCAGACCAACCCCACAATAACAAAATAGCTTCACCAACGCAGTCACTTTAATCACACTTGCTTACAGATGCTGGTACCTAAAACTTGGATTTAAGAGGAGCCGCTTATACAATTAATAAATGTGAACCCACTGCAGATACCTTATTAGAGGATATAATGCCTGCTACCCACCTTTATTTATCGAGTGTGCTGCCTGCCCTGTTGGATTGAGTCTAGAGACAGCCAGAACCTTCAGCAGGAGATACTGCCTGGAAACTTCAGCTTAGATCGTGGAACTGCCAGCCGGATTGAGTCACTAAAGCCAGAACTGATGAAACACGGCTGGATGATCGATTCAACGAGGGAGATCCTTTCGTAGCTTCCCTTGCTCCCCATGCATGATTGCTGGATGACATGGCGGCTGGATGGATGGTCGATTAGCCGAGGAATTTTATTTGCATGCTCCTGCGGGATGGTCGATTTATTAGCCGAGAGGGTTTCCCTTTAGCTTATATCGTTGAACTGCCGGGAACTGCCGGATGGATTATCAACAGCCAGAAAGAACTTCAGAAACATGGATGGATTATAATGGTCAATCAGAGAGCCTCGTTGGACGGACGGGCTTCAGACATTGCCATGCTTTGATAACACTTGATGAATGAATGCACTTAGTGAGTGAGTCGGGATATTGAACTCTTCTCAGGACTGGATCACCTTACCCCTGACTTGATTATTCCCTTCACCCTAGGACGATGGGATGGAGTGCTGCCCAACAACTCATTGATGAAGCCAGGAAGGAAGACGAGGGGAGGCTAGCCATGGCATGCTTTCTATATTTTATATACGTAATTATCGCGGGAAACCGGCTCCGCGCCTTTTACCCGTACCTCGCACTTAGGAACTCGTACTTCTTAGGTTGGGCAGGCAAGTTATTTAATGAATTACCTTCCTGAATAACTGCTTTAACTCAGCTATTTGGCTTAAGACAAATGTTATTTATCGACCCGGATGGATCAATATGCCCCGGACCCAGATAAACGGGGGTTTGCTTTAGGAAAAACTGCATTGAATGATAAGCTTTTTAAAGATTGACGGACAGACAACCAGCATGGCTTTTGGATTCGACCAGAACCAACTGGCAGGGCATCTATTTACCTAAAGAAAAATTATAGTTCTTCAACCCAGTTAGGATAGGAATAGCCTTCAGAATACCAAAAACCCATCTTTGATCTCTAAAACGTGCGTGCATTTTGGTGGGATGGGAGCGCTTTTTATATCGACCGGAACCCCAGGGCACGGCACGGCTGGTCGTCTCTAGGGCAGTCAGTATGCGTCGTCTTATTTCTTGCTGGATCGATCGGACAAAGGGAGACTTTATATATTGATTGCCTTTATATATGTTATTTATCCATCTTAGTCCCACCTGTCGTTTTTACAGCCAGCCCTTTTGGATTTCATACAGCCTTACTACTTAGATTTGATTAGCCTTACTACTTAGATTTGATTAGAAAGGAGGGCTTGGGGTGGGAACCTTTCAGCATTTTGTATTACCTTTTTTTGGTCAGCCTACTTTATGTATTGATTAGTATTGATTATTTTCAGTTGGACCTACAGCAACCACCAGTTGTGATGGGATCGTTGGAGCTGCCCGAATTATGAACTACTGCCTGAACTGATTCCGATTAGATGGGCACTTTGAACATCGCCATTTACCTTTAGCCGGAAGAATGAATGTCAGTTGGAAGTAACCCACCCAGTCTTGGATCGTTGGAACTGCTGCTTTTATTAAGTCAATACAGCCATACCTCTTATCTTTGAAGGAATTTCTTCTTGGGTTGGCACTATGCTCAGTCTATTATATTTAGAAGCCTACACGATGTTGGGTTGGGCACTTGCACTTAGACCAGTTGTATTCACTTTTGAAGCAAGCCTACTTTATTATAGGAAGTTCCATGCTACCTACAATCTGCTGGCTAACCAACCCTTCCCATAAATACTTTTGTTATATGCAATCTTATAATGAAATGTTAAAATATGGGTAATGCAAGTTGTGTTCTTAACCTATCTTAACCTATGAATAAATGCTTACTTTTCTCTTTCTTGTTCTCATGGTTTCAGCTTCCGCCTTGTTATAATCCGGCACCTTACAACACTACTTCTCCATGCATGAGTGCAACAAACATATGAAAATATTCCCTAGTTCGTTGATAGGTTGAAGCGTAGCAAAGTGAAGCGAGGTGGGTTGTTACTGCTTTGGAACTCACTCTACTAGTGAAAGCAGGGTCTCCTCTTTCTTTATTATTAAGGGCAGGCTCTGACAACAACCAATTATCATATGGGAGATTAGCCAATCCGATGTTATGTGAAATCCATTGTAACAAGAACTCAATACATCAATAATCTACGAGATTGCATCTCTACGTTTAACTTGTAATTTTATTAATAGGATAGGTGATTAACCCTCCTACCCATTCCCCCTAAGTAGTACACAACAACTTTAATTTAATCCATCCATGTTTGGTTGTTGGAATAGCCGAGCATTTACAGAAGGTAATTCCCAGTGGTTTACATAAACCATTGCCAATAAGTATGCCAATAGAGTAAGTAAGTGAGTGATCAGGAGGTCCATTGCTAGCCGGTCAGCTAATAGCGCCAGTGTATCATCGCCGGAGGGTCCTTGTCATAAGTCCAATCATACATATATGAGACTGGTAGACCAGACCTAATATAATCTCCATACTAGTGCAAGTAACCATGAGTACGAAGGCAAGGTGCCCCGGGGCCGCCATAGAGAGTGAAAATAGTCTCCCCTTATCCTAAAATAGAAATTATATTGGTAATCTGAATATGCAGATGATGTAGTCCCCAGTGTGGAGGTTGGTAGGTATCACCCATTCTCATTTGACATATTTAGTAAAAACCTCTTTTTAAGGGTCCGATGAACCACATTATCCATATGGTATCTAAAATGGAGATTCTTGTTAAGAAAATATACCCTTTCAGAATGTTTCTATCTGACTGATAGCCATGATTCCTTGCTTATAGGGGCAGCACTATGAGAAGGTCCGTTAGGCCCGTTAGTGATTGAGGAGGCTCAACCAAACTCGCATCTATACGATTAACTTTTCCATTGCCATCATAGTAGGATACACTTCCCAGTCCTTTGATTCCGCTATCAGCCATATTGTAGAGGCCAGAGGGAACAACGGATGATATAGTCTCCAGTGTGATAGATTGTAGGTAGCACCTATCATTCCCCTAACTCCTTTGCTGTTTTGGTCTAAACTCGAATATCTACATTGAACTTGGACTCGCATTGATACGTTTCACTTTTCATTGATACGTCCTTATAAATAAATGCTATTACTAAGTGAGTAGCTCTATCAGAAACATGCATTTAACGAAAAAGAAAAAGAGATATTTTGATTCACTAGCATCTCTACGTGTTGCATCTCTACGTTTCACTTTGCCATATAGATAGTAGGATACTTCATTTCGAAACCTTTTCCCATTTAAAGAGGTGATATCCTTATTAGCACCATTCCCCCTACTATAAATGAATAGAAATCCCACCCCTATCTCTCTGATAGCCAGTATTCCCTTCTTAACTAACTAAATATAGAGATTCCTTCTGAACTAATAAATAGATAGCTCTGGATTAGCACCACCATTTCCTAAGTACACCACTATATATATGTGATTATTCTTATCCATATTTCCACGTACACCAATTTTTTTATAGGTTGAAGCGTAGCAAAGCGAAGATAGTTGAAGGATATGAAATATACCTTTTTTTATCCGGCTTAACACTATACTAGTTCTTTACTAATAGGCATATAGTTATCTCTACAGAGGTTGTTATGTAGAAATAATAATTATTTCTAAGTTTTCTTATAAAATTATATTTATAATAGAGATAGAGTATTTGGTCGGGCAAGATGACAACTTTTCATCTAATTTTATGTTGATCAATGAAACCACCTAACCACCTATTGTTTAGGGGATTGGATGACCATACACCCTTATTGAACATAAAGTGGAATAATTTATTATTGACGAAAATGGAATTGAAGTAAATAACCCTATTGATTGGGAGGGGAATAAGCCAATGGGACACATACAATCTCCAATTTCCAATTGGGGAATCAGGGGGAATAATACAAGATCCAATTTCAATCTCTAGATCTACATCGCGATATACATATGATATCGCCATATATACGTTTCACTTTGCCCTACTACATTTTAAATAAATAGGATAACTACTGGGTAAGTTTCAACATGTATACTACTGGCTTTAATAAATAGCATGATGAGGTAAAACAAGCATGGTTGAACAATGGAGATACAAGGTTTAGCAGGATAACAAGGCTTAGTAATATAACGATATAAACTTTATTACTTTGGTATATGGGTAACCTAATACTAGTATCCTCATGATTATATATAATATGGAGATCAAAGCTAGTCAGTGTGTGGAATATGATGAGCTTCTCATTATGAAAATACAGCTACTTATCACAGTGTCGTAGTTTTCTTGATTCTACACGTATATCGTACTGAAGCTTGTTCCCATTGCTTGCAAGATAGGGATCCTTTCCATATGTAACTCATTATGTTAAATACGAACATGACTAAGCAGGTAATGAGCTGTGTACCGACCATTAGAGTTAGTGTGTTGAATAGGCATAATTTGCTACAGATTAGTAAGAACCAATAGCATATCTTGTACTGATAGAACCTTAGAAAGAGTACAGCTTAAATGGTGCTGTATCCATAATACAGATAAATAAGCTAGTATTATAACTAGTGCATCAGCCTAGTCGTAATAAGTGGTATAGCTCTAGTATTCTTCCTAATCAAGTTACGATTAAGGTAATAGCATATCCTCTTTCATTATTTAAGCATAATAAAAGGTAATAGCACTAACTCACGTAATACAGTGTTTGCACCTATACCATTCTATACATGAGGTTTGCTTATAACACAGTCATACTTACATAATGTTTTATCTAAGCTGCTAGTATTGGCTTTGCCCATAAGTATTACACAGCTTAATACTCGTATTTTATTAGGATAAGACCGTAGCAGCTAAGTGATTACACCAGTACTTGCTGAGCTTATTCCACTTGTAGGTTCAATTCCCATTACTTCATTGATTCCATACCTATACCAGTAGTGATTCACATCTTCTACTTATACCTTTCCTTTACCTGGAAGCTAATGACTTGAATAGTATCATTCTCATTAATCATAGTGAGAACATAGTACAATGGTAAACTAAAGCTGGAGTTACTATGCTCTTAGCTATGGGATTCAAGCTTAGATAGGTATAGCGTGTTATTAGCAATAAACCACATTATTAACTATGGTGAGTATATAGCTTTGTTTATACTAATAGATTACGAGAATGTGATTACAGAATAAGCCATAACATAGTACTGATTTATATAGATTAGTAGTATTGATTCACTGATATCACAGTGGTTAAGCTGTATAGAGCTTACACGAATTCAACCTATAAGCTTTAGATAAGCTACTACTTACTGGTTACATAGGCAGATTCAAAGCTATGACCTATGTGTAAACAAGCTCCAAGGATTCAAGTAAGCACATAACAAGGAGTTAGCTCACTCTTACGGATACATAACATATACAATCAAGCTTAACTCATATTCTATACAGTGTAAGATTGTACAATGCTGTGATTATGGAATTACCTATGATATGGAAACAGTGAATCCCATAGATGTTGTACTTCTTCAATATGCTAGCTTAGCTTAGAGACTAGTCAATGGTTCCAAGTATGGACACACTGTGATTAAGCTTATATCAGGTATAAGCTAGGAAAAAAAACCCTTACATATAAGCAAGTAACTATAAGCTAAGATAAGGTTATGTCGTGCAATTGAATATGGTTAAGCCTTATGAAATGTAAAGCTTTGTCAAACGGGTAACTAGCTATTACAGTGTAATGGTTATGAGTACTATTAAGATTGAGCTTACACTACCTAATCTGTGTTCTTTATCCATACTACCATGCCAGTATGTACAAGATATCATATCCCTTAATATATCAGTAATCAATCTAAGCTGAATAAGCTGTAAGAGCAATTCCCTTATACCTCTTGTTCAGGATCACCAGTTCACATTTCATTATGGTTAAAGTTAATATGTATTATAAGGGTATTGACCTTATAAGTTACATGGAAGCTGATTCCATAAACAATGGGTACATATATGGTACTCTGTATGAATACGGTGTTATAAGGCTCAATATGAAATGACAGTTAGATTAGTGTTTGAATCATACATATAACATATCCATACTAGTTAAGCAGTGATAAGAACCAATATGATGTGATCTCCTTGTTTACGTAATTACTTGTAGTTAACCTATTCTGTACAGTTAATATGATGGCAATAAGAATATGTTATGAGATAGAATAGGGAGAATAGAGTATGACCTGCTCCCCTAATTAACCTTATAGCTATGAGTACAAGCTAATCGTAATAGCTATACTTATACGTATCTATATTAGTATGATTCCCATTGAAACCTATGTAAGCTTAAGTCGCTGTAACGTAACCTTTCTATTAGGATAG
>Ga0233336_1000102_pt1 | contig 14811 bp, 5 predicted proteins | sample GEONDECOMP225_FD_183636 | JGI IMG/M metagenome (GOLD analysis project Ga0233336, IMG submission 183636) | Leaf litter microbial communities from Shasta-Trinity National Forest, California, United States - GEON-DECOMP-225 | ecosystem: Environmental > Terrestrial > Plant litter > Unclassified...
TAGATAGGAAGGAGGAAGCTGAAGACGAATAAATGCAGGATGCGGTGACTGAATAGGGGCTTCTCCATATCAGAGTCGACCATTCCGACTCTGTTGCCGCAACTGTAAGGCCCACCCAGTGGCGCTGGTATTCCCCTAGACCATCGGACGGCCATGCAACTTATTGAGAAGCTGATGCAAGACAGGTAATACCAGTTCGAGCCCATGCATGCCTGCCAGCAAAACTTCGACATTGTACAGTACATCACTGCCGATGTACAGGAGAGAATCAGAAACGCGACAATCAGATTGGACACTAGCATGGAGCAGGAAGTCCAGAGTCGCCCGAGCCCAGGTGCAATAATGTAACAACCTTTGGCTCGCATGGATCCTGGGGCGCCACTACATTCACAGGCTTCCCAGCCGACGGATGCCCGCCAGATCCCTCCCCATTGATGATCTAATCCGACAGCATTACATTCTAAGTAATGAACTAGGCCCGGATAGATAGAGTTGGCTTTCTTGATAGTATAGAAAAGAAAGAACACCTCAAATATTTTTTACTTAGGGAGGTCTTCTACATAGATTTGAATCCTGCGCCTGCATAGATGGGTGGTGGACCGTGTTAAAGAATTATTCCCACACCCAATTGATTGAAGGAAGGAAGAAACGAACCTGCAGCAGACTCTCTCTAGTGGTTGTGAAAGAAAAAAACTAGTTCCTAAGTAACTGGTTGTAGTAAGGGGCCCGCTGTTGGGATAGCGATGCCTTACCTTCCTTTCCTGGCTATGATTCGTAATGACCTCTCTGTGACCTCTCTCAAGCACTTATTCCTGGTGGCAATCAATTAAGATCCCTCTTCCAGTGGGCCCTATCTCCAAGGACCTTAAAGCAAGAATAAAAGCATCTCTCCTCAGCTTGTGTACCTCTCTATCCAAGGGACTATCATCTTAAAGAATAAAACCCTCTCCTTCCAAGGACCTCCCTACTCCTTCCTGATGACCTCTCTGCTTGCTGATGACCACTGCTCTTCAAGGGGCCTTCAATAATTCTATTATCCTCTACTTACCGGTAACCTCTCCACTTGGATCAAAAAGGCCATTGAAAGCCGCCATTCCAAAGCCTGCACTTCAGCGGAGATCATTACCAATTTGCTAGCAGCACTTTTATATCTCCCGATCTAGGGAATAAATGCTCTTTCAGGATCTTTGTGTCGCTGGCTTTGAGGGGACAAAGAAAGAAGTAATAAGGAGCTAAAAATGTGAATCTAATAGTTTTATCACGTATCCTTTGTGTTCCCCTTGCTTATGCACTGCCAGCCAGCAGGGTATCTGATCCTGCTCCTCATGCTTTCCCGTTCACTACTTTGCTCGCTGTGCCACCTCACGACATGCATTTTCGTGAGTGAGCACGCGTCATTTTGAATGCGTCAAATAATTGGGTTATTCCAATCATTTCTTTTAGTGAAGCAAACAACACCCCTATCACGACGACGCACCACTTCAGGTGCGACGATCTATCTAATCGAAGTTCTATTTTGTAGGTTATCTATTCTATTTTCGGGTGACACGCGATGAAAGAAATTATATATGATGCTATGGCAATTATAGGCACCAGTTATTACTTTCTTGTGCCCCACGACACGCATCCATCTCATTAATTAGGGATCGCACCCATATCACGACGTACCACTGGTGGTTCATCATGGTCAATGATGGAAATATCTGTGCTGCTACCCTATTCTTATTATCGGTAAGAATATAAGGTTATACCCTTGGTTGGGCGAGGTCATAGATGATTCGGTGAGATATCCATCTGATCGTCAGAACAGATAAGGGATAATCAATTTCCTTCTCAATTAGCGAAGTATCCTTTCTCGTTGGACTGAAGCAAGTGGTAGAGCGGACACAACTAGTAGTTATTACACTACAAGGGATCATTATTCTATCTCTATTCAGGTAATGTAAGTAAAATATACAGTTGTAAGGTTAGTAGTTCACCCCACACTGACTTTATTGTCCTAGGGCCATAGAGATAGATACTATTAGTAGTTTACAGGTAGTACTACTTATACTACTGCCCTAAAATTATTGCATATTCATAAAGGTAAACATATAAATCTAATCATTATTATTAATTTTACCTTTTACTTGGCCCCTTGCCTATAACCATCCCTATTCATTATAGGACTTCAGCGTAGATAGATATGCGAATAACACGCAGAGATGCAAGTTTATCTGTAGAGAAAGAAAGCTCCATAAGGAAGGTTTTGCAGGCAGGTCTTGCTTTCGTTTTTGGAACAACGCCCTTCTCCATTGGCTGCTATGGAGGTGGCCTGATACTTCTACTAATTTCATACAGTCAAGGGTAGAAACTTGAGATCTCCTTTAAAGGCAATTAAAATGGCTTGGGAGGACAGGAAGGAGGAGCAGCAGCGCTTATTGATTTATTGTTACGATTGAAAAGGTAATTTTTATTAATACTATATCATATATATAGTCGTTCAACCACTGCAGACTTCCTTGCCATAGATGTGGGACCGGTTCTGGTGGGCTTGGTTGGATTGGTAGACGCGTCCGGGGTGCCTTATGAGAACTGGGTAGAGACTTGTTTATACATGGACTTGGCTTTAAGTTTTATAGTCGTAGAATGATTTATAAAGCCACTGTCAGTTGTTGCATATGATCATCAAATTGTGAATCATTGTAAGTAACACTTCGTCATTCATTTCATACAGCCCGGGTAATAAAATATTGTTCCGTAGCGGTAAGTTTTGTGAGGGGTATAAGGTAATTCTCTTGGTGTTGGGGGGTTAGGAGTTCAATAATTACCCTGTTCAATCCATTCATTACAGCCATTCAATTTATTTTTAAACCGGGGGAACCTCATCAACCTCATCCTTGGAACCATCTTTAAACTATTCCTTGGGAACACCTATAGACCTATAACCTCTAGCTAGACATATATATATATATACCGGATATCTATACGTTCAGTTCAGTGCAAGACAGATGTTCAGTTCAAAACAGGCGTTCACTGAAGTTCAGATATGGCTAGTATATATACGTGAAAAGACAGAACCCATACAAAAAGTGTGAGTGAGGTGGGTGCACCGATGAAGAGTGATTGATTGGATTGAGGAGATTGATTCCCAGCATATACCGGAATGGTTACTACGGATGGCGTCGAACACAGTACAGCTACGGCACAAGCACACACTACAGCTTCTTACTGCTACAGCTAACAGCACTAGCACTAGCACTAGCACTAGCACGCAATACGGCACTAGATGGGAGGTTCCAGCAAACACGTTCTTTTCAATCCATACCCAGAAAAAAGAAAGTCCCCTATTAAGCTCATTGGGGGGGGGGAATTGAAGTGGATTTGCCTTTTTATAACGTTTCTATAGGAAGAAGGATAGCCGGGATGCCCTCGATTGCTTTTAACTTGAGCAGGAACCTCGCTGCTGCTCGCTAGATTGATTCCGGGCGGCTGGCTTCCGAGGAGCCTAGAGAGAGGCACGGAAGGTGCAACCAGGGTCCAAGTGATCCATAAAGTTTTTCACGGCCAGGGTCGGACCAGACACTAGGATTGGTTGGACCTAGTAGTTAAAAACCTCCTATTTTTAAGTTATTATTCAGCTAAAACTTATTTTTAGGGAGGGCCAAGGTAATCGGGGAAATAACAATTATTTTATTCTTTATAAACATTGCCTTTTTCAAGCGTTTACCCTTTTTTAGCCGAGCAGACACCTGCCGGGGAGCCCAGGAGTTAATGCTGGCCATGCAGCTACATGCCAGGTTTTTATGCTGTTAATACAAGAGTTGAGCCACTTGAGACCGCTACTGATGGTGCTTTTTTCCAGTAGTTTATAACAGAAAGGATACAATGCTAGTCATAGAATATATGGGGGATGAGTGGTTCGAAACAATTTTATGCATTACTTACAATTCACCTTAGGAACTGCCTTTGGACTCAGCTTTTTCATTGCCTTACACTCTTCCTTCCTCTAGCCTCAAAGCAAGCAGCCTAATCTGTGCCTGAAAGCATGGTTTACGAGATACTGGACTTAAACTTGTTAAACCCTGAGTGATAAACATCGGTGATAAATAAAAAGAAAATATATATAATGACCTATCTATGTGAATTAGTCCTTATGACTAACCAACTGCTTAGAAAGCTTGCTACTACTACAAGGCATAGGATCCCACGTAATTAAGCCTCGTTTACGGTTTCATTGACTATTAGTATACAGGTTCTTAACCCCTTTTTTATTGTTACTAGTCGTAATATATACCAAGAGGCTTATGTGTAAATTAGCCATTAATCATACTTTTGAACCTGCTCACAACTTAAACCATGAAAAGTTGGAGCAACAAAGTAAACTCTATACATAATTTATTCCATATAACACTTCATAGACTAATAAAGAGGTTGATGAGTGTGAATTATAGTAACTACACTATAAGGAGTACGACCTTAGTGCACTCGCATATCAATTTGACTCTTAGCGTTTTTATTTAATCTAGTATTTAGATACTAAACTTTATGTTCTATAACTCATATTTTCTCGTAGTCTATGGCTACTTAATATACTTATTTTCCATTATCTTAGTTCTGGCATGAATTATTTATAATGATTTTAATACTAGTATCATGATTTACATCAAAGAACCGATTAAAGCATCATAGAGCATGCAATAAACCTCGTAGCATAACGTACTGATAAATAAAGATCTATTTATGTAACGAGCCCATTATTTACACGTCGTAATTCATGATATGAGTATATCCAACAGGCAGATAAGTACTATGCCCCGTTATAGTTTACACTGATACCACTGATACGAGCATAAATATGAATTTGAGTCATTTTTACTATATAAATTCCATATACCATAAATAACGCTCAGGTAATTAAGCTTGTAGTGTTAGTTGGTGCTATCATGGTTGTGATACAATTACACCAGGATAAGCTTATTGTTCAGGGTTATATGAATTCATTCACCTGGATTTACATGGTACAACACTAAGGTTCATGAATTACTACCAGCAGCCTAGTGGTTTAAGCCTATTATACGAGCTCAACCTGTGGTTATAACTCTATTGAGTTGAACCTTTGGTTATATCCGTAATACCAGTCTATGGGTAATAAAAAAAATATTGTATTAAGAGTCTGCAGTTTATACTAATATTTACAGTGATAGGCATGATAAGCTCGTAGCTAAGCTTATCTATTAAGCTGTCCTTAATCAGGGTAAGAATTGACTACATACTAAAAAGACTTATGGGGCTTAGTTAGTAAATATGCACCATAGTATAAAGTAAAACTAATATGATTACGTCATAGTCTAATTATTACGTACTGCAGTCTCTCAGGTAAACAGCTGTTACAGATTATCCAATCTGTTAAATTATACGTATATAGTTATTAACTAGAGCCATTAAGCTGAGCATTATCTATGGAAGTTAAGGTCGTAATGCAATATACTAATTAGACTAAGCGCCTTATAATAGTGGTTCATAGACTTAGCTAACCTGGATACTCTTCGTCGAAGTAACCAGTGGGGCGATAAATTAGCACTATTCAGAGCTTTCCGCTTATGTAGGAGATAGTTGTTATACCTTAATATAATTTCACGCCTGTAACATATGCCCTTGTTGTCTCTATGATACTAGCTTATATACATATTAGTTAAGGTCTAAACGGGCCCGTAATAATAACTAAGCTGGCTCTATGGAGGATATTCAGTACGACACGATAAGGCTGAACACACGGGTCTCCTATCAGTATTGTTAACACGGTATTACTTTAGTAAGGTATATTCTTTAGTGATACAAGGAAATCAGACTAGTTTTAAATTAACTTTCTAATGAATGTCATTTATCTTTACCATTGATGTAGTGCGTACTAGCTTGTAATTAAAGCACTATTTATGATTGCAAGACCATATTTTAGAGTTATCTGCGTCAAATTTATATTGCCTCGACTATGCTTAATTTATAGAACACTAGCCCTATTTCCCACTCAGAGTAAGCTACCGAGTTACTACTTAATATGCTTTACTTTTTCTATTTTAGGGGTGCTGTTAGGATTGGACAGAAGATACGAAAACATGGTTTTAGCTTATGATTTACAGACGTATGCTTTTAGTGCTGCGTATGCGTTCCTTTTATTTTCATACAGACAGAGCATACAGAGCGGGGATTGGATGCCTTTTATAGAGGGAGAAAATATTGAGTAAATAGACGACGCATTGAGGATATAAACGCATTGGAGGAGATTGGGTTGGATTAGCTCACAGTTAAACCATGAGATTGAATATATTGAGGAAGTACGTTATTAGGAGATAACCTTAACCCATTGAGGAGAGATTGAGGAGATATGAGGTTTAGTATATCACCCTCACCTTCACAATTGAGACATAGGCAGCTGCTTGCTATTTTATGCTTTTTGTTCAAACCCTTTCCGCCTACCCATTGCTTTCAGTTTTAGAGATTATGTAATGCTTTAATAAAGGGATGCTTTAGTAGGAATGGTTAGCATAAGAATGGTTATATTAATAAAAATATTTATGAGTTATCGTTACAGTGACAATATTAGGTTAGGTAAAACAAGTTAAAGCAAAGGTTACGGTATTAAAATGCAATTAAGGAAGCCAACCCTTTTTAAAACTCAAATACCAACAAACCAGCCCCTTTAAGACTAGGACACCAACCCAGAAGATTAATAGGAAAACGTTCACAAATAAGTAACTACCAAAGTAGATAACTACAAAGACCCTAACCCTATTTAGTCAATAGATAGAGGGAGTGCTGCCTTAGCAACCAATTTATTCAGCCAGGAATCTTAGTAGGTACGACACTATCCTATAAGCCCTTAAGTTTTGATTTGGGTGGGGGGGCTACCTTCCCTTCTTACCAAACAACCTCACCCATATTAATACCTAGCCCTGCCCTATACACTTGATGAATTAATCTACCGGGTACTGCTATAGACTTATATTTACGGACGGGATTAAACAAACTTACCCTGACTTTATTACTGCCTTTCCAAACAACCTCATCCACCTTAATACCTATATCTTGTTTGCCCTAGAACACTTGATTAATTTATCTTAGGAGGTACAGCTATAGATCTTATCAGGACAGGATCAACTCACCCTACCTCTTCCTGTATCCACACAACAGGTTTGTTACGTGCCTATAGATGTATTTTAATCTATTTTATTTATGGATTAACCCGGCCAGCCAGATACCTTTCATTAATACAGCCAGTGCCAAGATATTCATGGATCCCAGTCAGCATTGATAGAATATCCCAAGACAATGGGATATCCCTTCCCTTTTTTCATGTTTGTACTTTCCTTACCAACCAGATTCCAAACAACCCTTATACGGGCGTCAATTACACTTTATATAATTTTAAGGTAGACAACACAAGGAAGGCAGGCACTCTTACTATGAACCTTTAATCTCCTACCTTACTGAAGTGTTACCTTACAACCTATACATAACCTTATACTTTTTACATGTTAGCCCTATAGCAAGCACGAACTTAATGAATGCTTAGTAGGTAAACTATAGACTTCCTCCGGGCGGGATGGGATGGCATGAAACAACCTTACCTTTTTTTATTATAACCCTATATACCTTAAGACCTAGACATGTTCAAACTATACCACTTGCTTCATTAAATGTTAGGGTAGGGGGTTCACTATTTAGATTGTTAGGGCCCAAATACAATTCTATTAATTAATACATACAGCTAGCATTCCAGAATTTCCCTGCCTCACGTGCCTTTCATTTTTGTGCCTGCTCCCTTTTCTCTTTACCTTGAGCTGCTGCATCACGACACTTAGTTATTGAACCGGCTGCTTGCTTAGGCACTTATAAGACCAGTCTATTTACTTTTGATTGAAGCAGTCTACTTACTTTTACTTACTACCTTCACTAACCTTTATTTATTGAGTGCTTGCTGTCTGCCCAACCAATTCATTAAAATAGTAAGTAGGTAGAGTACAGCATGTTATTCACCCTTTACCTTATCCTTACTTCAGTGCATTATACCTGTTTTACCTTTACTTACTGCCTGCTCTTACCAACCCACTTAGTTAGGAATACTCCAACTTACAGCGTTGAATGAACGGAGGGAGAAACGAGGCTTAAAATAAAGATATGTGGGAAGGAGGAGGTATACAGATAGAAATAAGGCTCTCCTCTAAGACGGTGCCTGCTAGGCTCTGCTCATTAACCCTAGAAGCTCCAGTCATCAGTGCCTGCTAGGCTCTGGTGCCTTAGTACGTGCCTTTAAGTCAGCCAGGAGTCAATGCACAATATGCTGGGGTAGTTGATCCACTCAATGCCGGTAGGATATACCAATAAAATATACAATAGTAGATGCTTTTACTCTAGGACCAGCAGACCTAAACATAGCACCCATACCTGGGTTCTTTACACCTCTTCGCAACCATAGCCCTACACTCGAAACTTATCACTTAACTTACAATGCACCTGCTTTGAGCATACCAGACACTTAGAATGCCAGTATGTTACCGCAACTACTGGGCCTTAGACTACAACAGTCTCTAAGGCTATTACTTTTCTATTACAGATTAAGGCTTCTATTACGCTTTCACTCTAAGTCCGGGGATGTAGACAAGCATAAGGATTATTAATTACCTTAAGGCTAAGGCTAGTCCACCTTTAATAACATACTATGAATAGGCTTTAACCTACAATATCACCCACCGTTATGAGATGAGAATAATAGCTCCTACAATTCTCTATGCAATTTGCTCACTTTGGCTCCCCTACCAATTCTAAGCATGCCAACCCTACTAGGGTGATAAATGAAATTCCAACCCGCCCTTCCTTCAAAGATAAAGATAAGGAGGGGCTGTATTGACTCAATCAAAGCAGCAGTTCCAACGACCCCATCACTGGTGGTTGCTGTAGGTCCAACTTATAATAATCATACATAAATAAAGTAGGCTTAAAAAGGAAATACAAAAATGTTCTTCGTGCCTACTACCCAAGCGCGTAAGATCATATAAGTCAAGCAGTATTGACTAAATCCAAGCAGTTAAAACGATTCAACGATCCAAGAATAACTGTTATTAGCGTAGTCCTTCCGGCTGATAAGGGTAAGCAATAGTGCTGCTACCTATCACTCACTGACTAAGCATTATCCAAGCAAGAGGGGCATCCATTTCTAAGTTGGTTAAGTGAGGCGTAGTATATATAGGTTTGTGAAGCAGGTGAAAAAGTGGTAACAGGAAAGGTAAATATCCTAGTGCCGTACCTACTCATTCCTGGCTAAATAACTAGGTGGGGACAGCACTCAACTAAGTAGGGTGATAGGTGAGGGACGAAGTGAGGTTGGTAAGAGTTAAAAAGGAAAGGCAAAGTCTAAATAGCGATAGTGGTACCCAATATGTAATCCAATTGTTATTGAAGGCCGGTCGAAACCGTTAGGCTAGAATGTTAGGCGGTAATGTTTGGCTGGCCGGTATAAAGAACCCGAGAGTATAGTCGATCATTGACAGTCAGAGCCAGGAGGTCATTGCCAGCCCGTCATTGTAGCGATAGTCAATCATTGTCAGCCGATCTTAGCCAGGAGGTCAACAGAAGGTGTTCATTGCCACTGGTAGCCCTGTCGTCATAGCCCCGTTGTCATAGCCGAAAGATGGGTCGCCTCTTAAATGTATTTTATATTTACCGAACCATAACCTTTCAGAGCGTTTCCATATATAATGGACAGGTGCTGATTCACTAGATGCAGTCGATCCAGTTACTTTATCACTCGATACAGGATTTACAATAGTCGAGCCAAGAGTCGATCCCAGGAGGTGGTGCCATTTAGGAGGCGGCTTGCCAATAGCCGTTGACGATACCTAGGGGTATCAATTAGATGGATGCCAAGATAAAAACCTAAGGTACCAGTAAGTAAAGAGAGGTGCTCATTTTACCTAGCTAATAAGATAAGGACCTTTTAACACATACCACAGTTGCATATACGAGTCCCCTTCAACACAGAAATCGTTCAATACATACCCATACCCAAATGAGATGGCCCCATGTATGTTCACCACAGACCAGAAGTTTATTATGCACGGTTGTATAATAATGTATTCTATTTGGGACTACTATCCTTTTCAAACTCTGCCTCAGACCTCTGCCTTGAGACCCTCCTGAAACTACTTACTTGGGACCTTAACCTCTCTAGTTCCCGAAATCATACGAGTCAATACGTTCGTTATAGCTGCTGAGTTAGCAAGGTAACCAAATGAATATGCTCGTTAAAAAAGAGGAAGCTCTTAACCCAACCAAATAAAGGTACTTACTGAAAGGAAAGTCCTCACCCTATTATGGGATCGCGTTCGTTCCATTGATGCGCCTCCCCCTGGGTGTGATTCTGCAGGGACTCTCGAGCTCCTCCCTTGCTTGCTGTGTCTGTCAAGTTCTGAGTTTCGGAAAAAGGAGTAAATGTGTTTTCCTTCCTAGCGTGAATGAAACCAATCCTGTGTCTGTGCAATGAACCTGAGGTGCAAAATGAAGTAACGCATGATCATTCCTTCCTTAAATTGCTCTGAACCCTGTAAAGTCCAGTCCAGGTATAACCCTGTGTTTCGTAGTGATAAGTAAAGGTATGACCTGCCTTTATATTGGTTCTGGATGTATAACGGCGGACTTCTCTTTCTGCCTTCCAGTGGTAACATGGGGCACGTGGCATAACAGTACACATAGGGCTATTACAAGAATAAATTCATTAACGGGTAAATTCAGGAAGTAGTAAAGGTGGCATGGTCAAGACCTATCAGACCTATCAAGATGTAAATTGTGTAGTGGTGCAAAGGGGACGTAGTCACTGAAAGGTAGCGGCCCAAGAAGATGGTAAAGAAGGGCTGGTTAAGCCACTCTACATTTATACAATATGCCATGGCATATTTTATATATATATTCATACATATCCGAGATAGAATATGTACCCCATGTGACATACTACGATAGAAAGGCTTTACGTTAGGCTTGACGAATAAACTATGTTCAGTGAACGGCTTCTGAACAGCACGGGGCTAGGTGCTGCATGCAGTGAGCGGCGACACTGTGAATGAGTCACCACTAGCACTACCTTCACGCCAAGAGCGAGTTAATATAGCTCGTTATATATGATCATCTGAGGTACAGGTGGAAAATTTTGATAGAAAAGGTGACTCCTTTTCGACCTGGAACCAGCCCAATCCGGTCCCTGATCTCCGGTGGCATGTTGGTCGAGCTCCCTAAGGGTAGATCTCCGAAGGCCCCGCTACACCTTAAACCAACAATGAAAGTCTGCTTGCGCACCGAGATAATTAGTTACTAAATTTGATTGTGTCATTACATATATAATGAATGACCAGAAGGTCCGGCATCCGCAGAGAGAGAAGGAACGGAGTGTTCAACTGTTAAGGAGAGGAAGGAGACCAGCCCTACTTCGAACAAGTGTAACCTTTTACTTTTGGATTCAGGCACCCAGGCAATGAAAAATTAATTGAGCAAGTTTACTATAAAGGACCCATTTTAACTAACAAATTATGTAGGAGCTTCACACTTGGGTTGGTTGGAGCCTTCATCCCTAACCAATTATGGCGGAACCTCATACTCGCAAAGGAAGGAGCCTTGATCTTTCCAAGGAGCCCTCGTAACTAACACCATGTGTTTTAGCTTCATACTCACAAAGGAGCCTTAGCCCTTGGCGTAGGAGGAAGGAGCTGGAGGATCAATTTTCACCAAAGAAGCAACCACTTATTCACACCAGAGTCAACTGATTAATTTGATTGATTAAATCCCATTCAATGAGGAGGTGGAGCAGGATGATTATAATTACCCAAAGAAACATGAACGGGCGGCTGGGAGGGGTTTTATTCAAAGGGATTTAGTTTTACGGGGAAGGGCTAAAAGGCGAGATTCAATAGGTTCCTTGATGAAATCCTATGGTTGAAGGCTAAAGGTGACCGGTGAATGGAAAAAGGTGATAGGCTAGAGGTTCAAGGTTCAATGCTGCAGACTTATGATTCCTGGTAACTGGCATACCCATAGGTCTTGGTGGGATGGTTCATGTAGTTCCGTAGGGGTTTGTCTCGAAGCGTGTTCCCACAGTGTGTGGTCTTTCAAAAATGAAATCCCGGTCTGTCTGGGCCATCCGGTGAGATGGCCGCTGTTTCGTGTGTGTTAATTGGTTGGCGGTGAGTGTTCCGGTGAGTTCAAAACGCAGAGTGTGCTAAGTGTTTGTTTCGTAGCGCGAGGTGGTTATTTCCGGTGGTGTTCAGCATGATAATTTTATAAAGGGACACCCTCTCAGCGAATCTATCATCCAGCCATGTCTCTGAAGTTCTGGTAAAAGGGAGTTTCCACGTACAATTCAAGGGTTGTTCCTGTGCCACTGACATTACTCATGTAAGCACCTAAAGGTCCTAGCAAAGCTGTTAGAATTAATCAATCGTATCTGGCTGGAGTTCTTGTCCCGAACAAGAACAATAGTGCCTAGGAACGATTCATGAAGGCAAGGTGCTTAGGAAGCCTTTGAATGACTGGACAAAGTTCAAGTGCCCAACATTGTGTAGGCTGATAAATAGAATAGACTGGTCGCCGACCCAAGCACAAAATCTCATAAGGCGGCATCCATTCAACAGGGCAGTTCCAACGCACTCTCTCTGAAGTGCCGTGGCAGTAGTTAATAAATAAAAGCGGTTCCGGGGATCAGATACTGGGTGGGTTGCTGTAGGTTCAACTGATGACATTAATTCTTCCGGCTCTGAACCAAGTAATCCCTGCCTCCCTCTCTCTATACAATCAATCGAAACATGTAGTGAAGTTGGTTGATCCCGACCCGAGAAGATAAGTATAGTGCAATAACTACAAAGAATGAATGATTAAAGTAGTCTAGGGAGACCAGAAATAGTTGTTCATCAGGTGATAGAAGGGTGAGTAGCAGCGGGCTGCACACTCGATAAATAAAGGTGGGTAGGAGGCATTATTTCCTATAAGAAGGTGCGGGTAGGTTTAAGCCGGGATGGAAACAGTTAAGTAAGGCAAACAGAATTGACTAGCGATGCTTATTAATCATATCTGCCCCCCCCTTATTTGGTCGGAAGAGGTTTTACTCGGTTCAAAGCATAATTAGTAGTAGTCCCAAATGCCCATGATAGGTCTCATATACGGTGGTCCCACCCAAGCACATATGAAAGTATGGAAAGGGTAAATGCAGAGATGCAATTTCATATACCAATTATTGATTTATTTTTTACAAAGGATATATCAACGCAAGATTTTATATTATTGATAGACACACGCTTTACGGGTTTTATACCCTCATCATTATTTGACTATATATATATATGTTGCTATCTGTTGGAAGGGGAGACCACGCGAACCATAGTAATGACACCACTTTACGGGTTAAATCCTACAGCTGGAATGTGGAAGGATGACTGGAAGGAAGGATGAGAGAGGAGAGCATAGCGAACCACTATATTGTTGGCAGAAAGGAAGGAAGGTTTTGCATAGCGAACCATAGCCAAGGAAGAATAGGAGGTTCGATCGCGAACCATAGCTGGCAGGGTGGATGCCCTCTCATGATATATAGTGATGCCCTCAAGTGAGTCATTTAAAAAGGTCAAGGCTTGGCTAATGCAACTAGGGACTACAGAGATAGGACTGCTAAGGGCTTGTATCTTAAGGCTAGAACATTATGGGCAAGTAAGTTAAACTTATTTATTATTTTTTACAATCTTTGCAAAAAATAGATATGGCAACATTATATATTAATATATTTTTAGTAGGTCTCTGCTATGATGAGGCCCGCTAGTTTAGTTCTCCCAGCGCTGTACCAATTATAACTATAGTTTATCTACAATCTAAAGAATACATCACCGCTGGCCGAGAGAGAAAGGAAAAAAAAGGCATAGTTTAGTAATTATAGAATCCACTTAAGGTCTCCAATGTAGGATGATTATTTCCTTGGACTCCCCAAAAATAATAATTTCTATTTCCGGTTTCACACGCTGGAAACTCTGTTTTAAACCTTATTCGAACCCCAAGTCCACTTTTTCAAGTTAATTTTATTTACTTCAAACTACATTTCACAATGTTTACACAGATAATTGGAAAAATTTATTAAGCTACAATTATTGCTGCATTTGACGGCTGAGATAAATTGATTCTATGAACATTTTAGCTCTCTGTAAACTTCCTTTTAAACCTTTTATTTAGGTGGGGTTTAACTCCAACTTACATTGAAAAGTGAAATTATCCTTGCTCTCAGAAGCGCAAGACCTCCGGACCTTTTGAAGAATGACATTTCACGAAGTTTGAAAAACCGGCCATATGTCTGGCTGGCCTCGCTAGTCTTGCTGCTTTGAATATAGCTGGCTGGGATATGAAAAGTGATAACCTGGTATGGATGGGGTGGTCAATTTTAGAGCGATAAGGTGGCCTGTTTATTTATACCTGCAGGTTCCTTTATCTTGAGCTCTTAAGCAATGCTTGTGTCTTTCTGTGAGAACGACCTATTCAACTTTTCAAATTTTACTCTGTGGGTTTGTAGCTCGGCCTCTTTGACTTTTACATCTCCTTCATAAATTTTTTTAGTTTATCCCAGATCTCCCGGAATCACAGTGCATGACTTTGACCAATTATGATTCCCTATGTTAGCTTGTTTCAATTTTATATAAGCTATAACCATAACAATGAATACCAAAAGGTACATACATATATAATTAGGTCATAAAGCTTTATACTAAGCCCTATAGGTAATTGAAATAGAGAAGGCGGTCGTCAGGCAAAAGTCAG
>Ga0233336_1000103_pt1 | contig 14753 bp, 11 predicted proteins | sample GEONDECOMP225_FD_183636 | JGI IMG/M metagenome (GOLD analysis project Ga0233336, IMG submission 183636) | Leaf litter microbial communities from Shasta-Trinity National Forest, California, United States - GEON-DECOMP-225 | ecosystem: Environmental > Terrestrial > Plant litter > Unclassified...
TCCGCCTCTAGCCTACTATATGGATCATCAACTGGGGTAGGAACTGGAATTGGAACCGGAGTAAGCTCGTCGATCAAATGCACCCGCTTATGATGCTTTCATTCCTTATGATGTTTTCACTTGATCAATGCGCTATGGCTTTTGATCTAAAACTAGTGGAACCACTGTTCAATCTCGGTATAGGATTGGAAATATATATATATATAGGTATCCCCAGGTTGAACAGGAACACCACAACTCCACTACTGAACAATTACCCAAAACATCACAGCACAGCAACACCAGTAGCTTACTTGTTGAGAGTCAGTTACAAGCAGCAAGCAACCAGAGAGAGGTAGGTTTATGGTCCAGCTAGAGAGCAGCAACTGATAAGAGAATAGATTAGATTGGTCTTGGGATAGCTAGAGAGCTGATACATTAGGTAGGCTGTGCACCTCGTACCCCTTCCTTAGCTGCACCACTAGCTTACTTTCTTTCAAGTTACAAGCACCCAGCTACTACTATAGATGGTTGGTCACCCTAGAGAGAGAGCGATTAGGCAGTTTACCTCGAACTTACTGCCTTCTCTCTTGTCTCTATCTGCCTTATATGCCTGACTGATCTATCAATTTATACCCCTCTATTCTTGTGAACTGGAAAAGAGACGATGAACTTGATGGCTTCAGCGAATAACCCGACCTACGAGACTTATTGCGAAGACTGAGAGATCAATTTGGACCTGACGATAATGAATTTTACGGCGGGCTTGCTCCTTATAAATTATCTTATCTGTGCTTTCTCCAAACTGTCTTACGCTCGTTGGAAGCTTATCTTCTTGGAGTATGCAAAGCTGCACGTGTTTCTATCCTTGAAAGAGATTCCTTCCACAAGTAGAATTTATCCTAAAGCGAAAAGATTATAGCACCATGCGTTACGGCCTTTATTAAAAGACCTCATATCCACTTCTACAACACCCCAATTTTTGTGGAAAGCAGAAAAGGACCCTTTACGCATGGTTTTCAGACATACTTACTTCGACCTTGGATGGATACCCAAGTAGAAAGCTCGTTCTGCTCTCCCTCCCTACCTACCTCTGTTCAGTAGGAACTACGACAAGCTCCTTACACATTAAAATTAAGACAGACCTTTGCCAAGATGTGTCCCAATTAAATGTATCGTCGTATTGGATCAATAAGCAAGTTCCCCCTCGTTATAGGGGCCTTACCTTGAGCTAATTCGTCCATTACTATTCCCTGCAACTTCAGGGTGTCCTGCGGAGCCTTGTGTCCTGTTCTTCAATGGTTGGGTATCGATCTAGAAATGAAACCACTGGTAATGCTGCTACTTCAACTGCTTATAGAGATGCTGCTGGGAACGCTGCTTCAAATGCTATGGGAACTGATGCTGGAAATACTAATTATGCTGCTGGTGAGACTGGGAATACTTGGGCTGCTGAGGATGCTGATCCTTCCTTCTGCTTGACCTGGTTCAACTAGTGCTGCTGATCGGAATTCTGCTGGAAATGATCCTGATTCAAATGATGGGAATTCTATTGGTTCAATTGCTCCTTCAACTGCTGATTCAAATGATTTTGCTGGGGATTTTACTTCAACTAATGAAGCTGGTTAAACTGCTCCAGGATAAGTTCCAGGATAATTACCAAGAATAGCATTTCCAAGAATAGCAGTCCCAGTTCCCGGAGCAGTACCAGCATAACCAGTTTCAGGAGCATAATTCCTAGCATAAGCAGAAGGGGGTTATTTTATCAATAGAGTTTTTCAGTTCGCAAGATCTTAAGGGTTGCTCCAGTCCTTTCAAGAAGTGGGAAATTTAGTAAGCAAACCGGGCGTCAAGTAGCTTATAATGTGGATTTCCTGACCCTGAACTTCTTTCCCAGAATCTGCCTCCGCTAAAGTTCTGGCTGTCTAGAATCAATCCAATAAGGCAGTTCACCGAAAGCTTACCAGTTCCATAGTCCTGGTCTAAGTGCTGTACAAAGTAAGTAAACTCCTCCACTCCAACAAGTGTTGTGAACACTCGTGAATGCTCTGTTGAACGCCCGCACAATGCTCAAAGTTTAGGTAATTGAGCCCCAGGTTCTAAGACGCCACAGGTTGGTAAGTGGGTTGTTGCTGTAGGTCACACTTCATGAATCCTTCCAGCAAAAGGTAATACCGGTAATCAAAGTACCTACCTCCTCTATGAAGCATTCCTCAAGCAAGTGTTATTGAAGCCTATGCTGTATGCCTACCCCACCTGTCCAAGGCTCTATTGTAAACCCCCCATCCTTCCATTTGACAGAGGCTTCCCAACAGATAGCTAGGCCGGTTATGCTGTGCTTGGACTGCCGCTCGTTGTAATGCTGCTAGTGAGGCTCCAGGGAATGCCGAGACTGCTGCTAGAAATTATGCTGGGACTACTTCTGGTTCTAATGCTAATGGTAACGCTGTTGGTTCAACTGGTGCTTCTGGGGCTGCTGCCGGTGCTGGATCAAGCACTGAATATGGTTAATCAGCTTAATCTCTTGCTTAGTTGACTGAATCTATTGAGGAAACTGTCTATGCCTTTGCCTCTGCTACCTTAGCTTTTCTTTTTGAGTTTTCTGGCTTAGATGCCTGTGCCCATGCTACTTCAGACACTAGGGGGGAATTTCCCATCTTCGTAAGAAAGGCCAGGTTCGTTCGAACTATATCTCTCATCTTGCTCAATACGCCCACAAAGCTTAGTGAAAATACCACTTATTGAAAGGATTGCCGGGAAGAAAGAAAAGGTAAGGTTCCCACTTACAGTAGTAAATTTCCCCAGATGGACAAGCTAGTTCAACCCTTTCTCTCTAATGGAGACGCCCACTTTCCGTACTCAATTTCCCGCCAGCTAAAGGCCAGTTCAAACCTTTCTATCCTCTTTAGACGCCCTAAAAGCTTACTCAATTTACCACTCTTGATAGGCTACGTTTGAATGAACTATCTATCATCCCCATAAGTGGCTCAATCCCCGATATTTCGACAGCTTGGCTTATTTCCTAGATAAGTTTCCCCGAAATCGGATCTCAAACCTCCTCAAGTAATGCTGAAGCCAAGATAGACGAGATGTCAAAAATTATCCGAGTCTTATCTAATAAACTCGCGAGACTTGAGAGTGATAGGAATGAGAACGGAGGAAATGGAGGGGTGGGCCAACGGACAACAGACAACATCTGCCGAGAGGGGTGCACATCACACGATAACCGTTCAATCCATAAACGAGAGAACCATACCCCTGGACAGGCATATTTATTTTTACCATGGTAGCTATGTGCCGCTGTTTTTTGGATGCCTTCGGGCAGGCGGCAGTGAACGAGTTCTTTTTATGGCCTCTATCTTTGCTGTAAGGCCTTCTGTAAAACCGGTAGATCAATTCTTTTAAGTTTGGGAACCAATGTGGATGCCTTCTTGTATTTGCTCTATGTTTGCTTTTCTTATACGTCATTTTCCCACATATTTGATTCATCTTAAATGCATACCCAAGTCACCATAAACACATTACACATCCGCCAAACACGGGAAGTACGGGACGGGGCCAAGTGAGTGAGGCACTGAGGGTCTCCGATAGCTGGTAGTAATGCCTGGTGTCGAAGCACTCGATGACAGGTGGTGATTCACTCGATGCCGGTACTCTTTTCCGGTAGTTTATACAAGAGTCGATGACAGGCCAGCCAGGTGGCGATCGATGCACTCGATGCCCCAATAGCCGATCCATTGGGCGCAGACACTAAGTTTGATGCAACACACTTATAGAAACTTATTTGACTCAATTTGGTGGGTGGGGCGCTGTTTTTTATAAATAAAAAAAGCATTTTTAGGGAGATCCGAGGCATCATTTTATCATTGGGAGCTGAAAGTGATTTTGATTTTGACTCAACTAGATCCTTTAACCCTGAACCTTTAACCTAGAACCAAGGGCCCCTCACCAGAAGCCTTGAACCTGTAACCCCTTAAGTAAAGTCCCACAGATGTTGGTCCCACAGAGATAGGACTTTCACCTATCACCTTTTGCCAGAAGCCTTTTGCCCTTTGACAGAAGCCAGGAAGGAACCATAAGCCAGAAGCTTGAAGCCTTTTGCCAGAAGTCTTGAACCAGGAGAGGAGCCTTAAGCCTGTAACCTGTAAACTGTAACCTCTCATCAGAAACCTTCAACACCAGCCAAACCCAGTATTCTGCCAAACAAGCCTGGATTTCTTTGATTAATTTTATTTATTTGATCCCGTAGTAGGAGTGGGGCTGGATGATTAGGATTCTGCCAACCGTTTGGATTATGCCAAACAGAGAAGAGAGTGAGTGATTGATTGAATTTTATTTATTGGAAGGGAACCATACCTAAAATCAGAAGAGCCTAAGCCCCCATCCCCAGCAGCAGAAGGTACACACCTATACCCATCGAAATTCGTCGGGGCATCTGGATCATCTGGAACACGACACGCATCTGGTCTTCAATGCATCTCATATCAGGGTCATCCAATGAGGAGGTTATACTAAAGATCATGGTCGAAAAAGGAAAGGGGAGAAAAAGGCGGTAATAATCTTATTCGGCGTGCGGTGCGATGTCTCGGCAGGCAGGGTTAGTCGTTTCATTCTCGGCAGGTGTAGGCGGTAAGAATCATCGGTTGGCGGGTGTGAATCATCAGTGTGCTCTTCAGATTCCAGGTGAACTATGCGCTGTTGGGAACTACAGGTGTGCCGTGCTTTGCCGTGCTATGTCATGTTTGTTTCGCGATCGACGGGTGCTCCTCCATTCCTTGGAACCCAGTGAATACTATAGCCAGTGAAATGGGGGTCTACTGCTTAGCAAACAGCTGGTACCTCTCCTGCAAAATGAATGACCAAAATAGAACTAAGAATCACTCTTAAAAAGAAAGGGACATTTCGCGATTTCTTATTTTACTGCCGAAACCCTTACCCTTCCTCAGTTGACCTCCACCCTAAGGAGCAAAGACAGGAGCAGGAGCAGCACCAAAAGCATCGGGAAAAAAGTAGGAGCAAAGCACGGCTGAAGATTGGTTTTTTCTTATTTTGCTTCCCTGAATTGGCCCCTGCGCATATTTGACGTTATAATTCCTCACGCTTTCAAAAGCACCCGCTCTTGCTTGCTCGGGTGCCTTCCCTACCCTCGCCACGGGGTCTTTATATAAATATGGATATGGAATGGATGTGGGATCTTATTCCGGCACTGGATCAACCTAGCCTTTACTGGCATTGGAACTGACTCTCGCTCTGGATTTGATACTAGGATTGGATCCGCTGGAACTGGATAACGAATTGCATTTGGATCTGCTATTGGATATGCAGTTTGCTCTTTTGCCGATGATGCTGGACATAGCTATTAGTATGCCGGGCATGGCTTTCGATATGTGAGGTCAACTGTCTTTCTTATTGCTCCCCACTCAGTATACACCCTGTCTGCTGCATGTCCTTCTCTCTGCTTGCATTCTGCTCTCGCTTGCTCTGTTTCCGGTGACAGGACTACATTTTGTTCAAGGTAAATAAATAGAAGGATGCCTATCAAGGTAGTAGTGAAGAAGCTGCTGGGTCATAAACGGGGTATAGACCTCTATCTAAAGGGGATACTACGAGCTTTGAAACTGGAATTGGCTGAGGTGCTCCTGTCTTTTCCCCCTTTGCCTATGGGGCTGGAAGGAATGCTGAGCGAGATGGTGGTGGGGAAGTTGGAACAGGAGGAGAAGCTGGCCCTGCCTATGCCTTTGCTTGCTGCTTCTTTCTCTCCCGTTGCTGGCTTAGATGCTTCTGGAACAAGCTATGGTTCTACAACGGCAGATTGAAAAACATCAGAAGTGACAACACATACAAATGCACTACAGTTCTAGGGATATTACTATATTGGATATTTAGCTCCGTAGTAAGCTGCTGAAACTCCTATGCAATAGTAACTTAGATGCATTTTCAAAATATGGTAGGACTTACTAAGCAACTGCCTTTGCCTCCTCTCCTTCCGCTTTACCTGGGACTGTATCCGGCTAAAAAGCTACTGGGTATCAATCTAGATCTTCCTCTGATGCTGGGGATTATGAAATGGGTGCTTTAACTGGCTATGCTCCTTCCTGCCTTTTACTTTAGCTACTGATGAGTTGCTCTATATATAGCCTATACCCCCTGCTGTCTATATCTATGCATCCGTATCTGGAACTTGAATTGATGCAGCAGGTCCATCAACTTAAATTGGTGCTGCCCCCGCGGGGTCTGTTGATGGCGGGACTACTGCAGGTGAGGTGATGCTGCTGGCTTTGCCTCTATGGCATGGATACCTACCTTATGTGACTTTTATGTCATACTGATGCTCCCGTAACTGGACCTAGAACTGGTAGCTCTGGGGCTATATCTGTATCTGTAACCATGCGAAGGGAGTAAGCCGGGACATGAAGGTATGCTACGGGCTATGGTATGGATCTGTATCGACTAATGATATGACCTCTGCTTTCTCTGCAATAAGAAGCTCTCGATCTTGATCCGTGCCTGGGGACTATGCTACTGGCTATCGAACTGCTTCAATGGCTGCTGGGTCCCGACCAACTATATAACCTGGATATGCACCTGGAATGGGCTATGGCTCTCCAATGGGCACTGTATTTCAATCTGCTGTATCTGCTTCTGGGTGGGTCTCGATTTCGAACAGACTCTGCCTTTGCTTATGCTGCTACTGCTTCTGGAATTGGATATGAAATGGGCTGCAATGCCTATCGAACAGGAGGGAGCGCTTAGCGAGGTACTCGTTCTTATCTTAAATAGGTAGGTCATCAACTCACTTTCGAATGGGCTTTGCTACTGATGCGTTTGCTTTAACCTCCGATACCTTTGCCGCTGCTTCCAGACCAGGAGAGTTTATGGGAGTTTCTGTACATCATAAGTAGGACACATAGAGCAATGACAGAACATATTTAGACCCCCTAATCTCGGAACATTTAGCAGTGGAGGACGTTCGCTGGAACACTGCACCTTTATGTTGGAACGTCCGGAAATCAAGGAGCACTAGCATATGCCAGAACACGAAGGAAATGTATTCTATAAACTTATAGGAGCACATACTAGTTTCAGAACAAAGATTCTTGGAACATTGGGGAATATAGGAACACATAAAGTAAAAATACGTTATAATCCCGGAACTACGCAGATAGAAACACCGAAATACGTTGGAACACCATGAGTGTAAGCAATAGCAGATGCCTAAATTTAGCTTCTAAGAACAGCAGGTAAAAACTTAACATCAGAAGTAGGAGCACTACCAAATGCCAGAACCAAGATTCCAGGAACAATCTTTATGGTAACATAATTCTTTGCGGAGCGGACTTCCCTTCCCCAGAAACAAAAAATAGAAGCATGTGCCTGAGGGCAGGAGTTTGCGCGGGTTCACCCCCCCGTCATTTTAGTATATCTGGTGGGGGTGTGATTTCACCTTTCATATATATGTCTTATGTGCATATAGCACAGGAGGGAGTCAATGCCAACTAGTAGTATTAGGTGGGATGGAAAGCAAGTAGCTGCGGGAAGCTAGTTAGCAAAGCGGTAGAGAAGCAAGTAAGGGATGTAACTAGAATGTAAAGGAACAAAGCGAGGGAATACGAGTTAGTTATAGGAGCTGGATTGTACATGGAGCTAGATTGTAAATTGCTTCAATATTGGGAACAGTACAGGTTCACGGGGTGCCTCTACTGAAACAGATATTGGAACACGTCTGAATGTTGGAACATAGCTTCTTTTTACATAGGGGAATGTAGGAGCATAACTTCTTGGAACAAAAGACAATGCTGGAAAATCACTGAAGAGATATCTATAGGACGCTGCAAGAGGATTGAGATACATAGAAACGTAGTCAGCATCAGAGATCGGGAACTCAGTGGACCAAAGCGCACAACACGAACTAGATTACATGGAATGGATCCACTAGTGATACCACACCACTCACTACTCCCAAACAAATGAAACGAAAGATAGCTTTCCTACAACACTACATAAGGAATAGCTCATCAACAGGAGCGAAAAGAGAACCTTTCAACTTATATATATCTTAGAGATCCTAAGGACTTTATAAAAAGGGTTTACACAAACTCTCGATCCTACAGACACGCATGGAATGATGAAATATGGTCACTCCCTATGACAAACTAGCTCCGTGTAGGGGTGGTACCACATATGAACAATCTACATAAAACTTACCTCCATAATATTGATCTCAGCAACTCTAACCTCTATATTCAATATCCACATGGCAAAGATCTCCGTATGACATATCCATATTGCATCTTACTCTACTTCCCTAAATCAAACGCACAAGCTAGACGTTTCTTACTCAGAGACTCCCAGTAACATCACTTCCCAATTTCGCATAAATCACATGGGCATCCCTTAGATAATCTCCCGAAAAGCCTCCCCCGACCAGAGATATCTCATTTCATTATATATGTAATTACGCCTTTCTTTTTTGTTTACATTCCGTATATTATAAGTAGGGAAAAAGGGAGCTTTAGCCCTTCAAGCAAGGAACTCACTCAGAAGCTCGCGAAAGTAAAGAGAGTTAAATCAAGGAAAGAAGCTAGCTCGAAATCAGTCTTTTTAAGAAGGAACTTTATTTTAAGCAACTCGCTTACCGGCAGGTAATGAAATTCGTCAATTAAGGAAAGAAACTACTTGATCTCCCTTACCGTAACGGAAAGAAGGCCATCCCTCCATACAACTTGCTTAACTCACAACTTGTTACGCTTTTGAGTCTCACTATAGACTACATCGCACCTTTTCTGGCTGCGCGGAACCTAACTCGCTTGGGAAAGGAAGTAGAGGAATAAGCCGGCCCAGCCGAGGATCCGATCAAGTACTGGTCCATAAAACCGAAACCTTATCGCCAGTAAGTCTTTGTTTTATATGTCAAAGCGCTAAGTGTTTAGTTGTAGGTCGGCCTAGGTATGTTATAGGGTCTTTGACCCTTGTCATAGCCCCTCAAATTAGATTCCTAATTGTATAGGTCGGCCCCATAAGTTAGGCTAGTCTCATATAAATAGCGCTCATTTTAATGAATTTTAATAATCCCTTCACATGTTCTTCTTGTGATATCTTATGCGAAGGTGGAAGAGGAGAATAGCAAACTTGTAGAAGGATTAGAAGGAGCATTTTGGCGTTGTTTTAAGGGGCGAGGGTACGAGCCGCTCGACCAAAAGGAGAGGGGTTTTTTCCTCTTTTTATCCTGGGTTTGCCTGGTTAAGCAAAGTTTAGGACTCTGTGTCCTAGGGTTTACCTCTCTGGATTAGGTCATTTTTGACCTAGGGTTTTTTCTCTTGTGGAGGTCTCTTGACCTAGGGTTCTATTGGCGAGGTCATTGGCTTTATTAGGGTTGTTTCTATTTTCATGAGACTCTCTTGGCATGAATTAGGGTTTCCATCTTAAAGGTTGGCTTGACACATGGTTTGAGGATTGATGATGATGCCAAGGGGTGGATGTCTGATGATGACTCAGTAAAAGAAGAGGTTAACCTAGTAAATAAGAAGTGGACCCAGTGAAGACAAGAAGGCAGCAGTTCAGGAAAGTCAGTTACAAAGGGTTACAATGTTGATATTCTCCAAACTCTCAAGGCAAGTTATGTGATCTTCAAGTTTATTGCTTTATGTACACAGTGTATATGATGTAAAAGATATTGTAAGGGTTTCTGTTTTAAAGCATACTGTAAAGATATTGTATATTTAATTGAAAATTACTGCAAGAATGAGGAGAAGGTATTGGACCCAACGGTTAGGCGGGTGAAGCAAGAATCAATCTTATATGGTTCCCCATGTTATTATGAATCTTAATAATTTGCAAACAACCCTCTCCCTCTCCTTAATGGTCGAGTCCCTAAAGGGCCTAAGCAGTCGAGCTAAGGCCCTAGAAGCGAGCAAGAGATACTGGAATCATCACTAAAAGCAAAGAATCATGCTACTCGAGCTAGGCCACTAAACGAGCTGCCGAGCAGGGAGGGTCATTTATTTACTAGCGTAAAGCAATTGGTAAACAAAGTAACACAACTTTATCCTGAAGTAGACCCTCTTCTTTATCTATGTTTAACCATCACCAAATTACTTGCAGGCTCGTTCTATCCTTTATAGTAGACTCCACTCGCAGCTTGACTGAACTCGTTGGCTCCGCGTTATCTTTTTATTCTGTATGTGGACCAGTTTCTTAGGGCCGGTCATTTCGGTTGGCTTTATCTGACGAAAAAGCGCCAGACCGCTAGCAACAAAAGAAAGGTTGGTTGTCAGCGCCGCGATAGCAAGTTTATTTTCTTTATCTTACACGCGAAGCGCCGCTAGAAGCGGACGGCCTAAGCTTAAGAAAGAAAGGCTTATGCTGGAGCTTCGAAGCGCCATATTTTTTTTACAGCACAAACAGATATTGACGGGTTCGACCGGAATTAATTGTTAATGCAGCATTTATTTCAATTCATTTTGGATTTCGATTCATTTTTGGCTGGCAGGAGTCTTTGGCTCAGTTTATTTTGTTTCAATTGGAGACGCCTTCACTTGCGAGTCTCCTATTATTTCTTATACGTAATTACGCTATTGATGTGTCCTGCTACGCCCGGGCCCACACACATTGATACGCCTACCGGGGAATGGTGGCTTGATAGATAAGATTGGTAGGGCAACAAAAAACTCACCGCATCCATGCCCCAGATACCCACCATACCCCCGGATACCTAGTAGCTTATCTCGGATACTTAGTATTCGGATAACTAGTAGCTGATAAGCAGCTGATCTAAAATACTTAGTAGCTTATTGGTGGGTATTCGTACTGAGTGAATTAAGGCTGGGGGGTAAAGGCTGGGTGTAAGAGCTGGGGGTTAATTTTAATGATTGATCTCCTACCCAGATGGTTAGTGACTAATTTATCTACTACATTCTTGAGGGCACTGACTTACTTACTGGCTTTAAATACGTTAAGTTGGATCGACCGTATGAGAGAGGAAACGACAGCTGACCGACCACTGATGAGGGACACGCCCCCCGCATTACCGCGACCGATGGCGGCTCCCGTACTTCTCCCACTTTTGTTGATCGGGTTCGTATCTCGCCCTCCATTCTGAATACTGTTTGAGAGTACCGCCCGGGCAAAGGAGCCTAACAACATGACCAAGGCAGTATGAATCCACAAAGCAGCAACTCATACATAGCAAGCTGTACTCTCTCTACTCATAAGGCAAGCAAGAGGATCAACAACAAGCAGTTCATACACTCACTCTCTTACGGTGTTATAACAAACCAGCTATACTACTCACTAAAAAAACTACACACTCTGCTGCTATGACTGACTTATTCTCTCTACACGGACTACTCTCAGGGATACACGACAATGCACTTACGTTTGTTTGCTGGGCCATCTACGGGTAGTAATCAGAATACTCATAAGGCAAACACCATTTTACAAAAAAACATAGCTTACTATGTCCCTTTAGAGAATGCAGGCAGTACTCATCACACAAATATGTACAAAAACTTAACTCATGGAGGCAAGCTAGAGTAATCACCTATCTCACCTAGGCTGCAAGGAGGTAAATACACTCTACTATTTGTTGTGTTGTTATTCACACAAACCTAATCACACACTGGTTATACACACTTAGTTTCATTCTGCACTCAATGCATAGTTTTGTTTCACAATCCAGGCAGAGACAAAAGCTGTAGTACCCAGTATCAGTACAACTCATGCAGAGATATAAACACTCATCATAGAGCGGTGTTCTACGAAAGGTAGTTATGCTTTTGAGGAGACAGGCATATATACAGATTCAAACAGGGCTATACATACTGCTTTATACAGCCTATACAGTAAAGTAAGGATTTGTTTCAACGAAGGAGAACTCCTAATTTAATATGGTTCATCTCACGGAAATGACAGTTTTAGATCCCGGATGGGTATGCTTAGGCATTATCAATTACCGGACCAATAAAGATTAACACTAACTGGAACTGCACTTAGACACTGATCTCAAGACCTCAACTCCAGAATCATATGCCTTGGGAATAGCTTTTGGAATTAATTTGAAACCTCATACTCATACCTCTGCCTTTCAAATTGCTTTTAAGACTCAGACCTTCACTAAACCTTGGGAAGAAATAAAGAAACTCCCACACACTCCTACCTCGTATGTGCCCCTCCAGGTCTTCCTTTTTGTGATTTTACCATACTTAAACTCCCTTTTCAACTGCTTATCAACTAAGCCTTGGTACGCATCTTTGGTAACCTTAGCTTATAACAGCAGCTGTTGAAAGAGGAGCCCTGTTTCACCCCATATAAAGAGCCTTGGTTTAAAGAGCCTTTTATGAGAGATGGTTTATCACTACCGCCGCTTGTCCTCCATATGTAAGGGTCACTATTTCTAATTAACCTGCTCTCTTATCATTCCCAGTTTAGATACTTGCTTTTATCCTTATATAATTACAAATATTCGCGGTGTGGGGCTTATGAAAAACTTTGGGATAAAAAAATCATATTGAGTTATCTTAGCCCGGCACATAAAACATCCTCATATTCAACCGTAGCTACCATGAACTCAGGAGTGCTTCTGTCTCACTAATACTAATACTTACTCATGATTACGTTTTATTATTATTATTGAGTAAAGCCTTGATTTCCCACTGACTCATTAACCCTTATTACTTATGAACTAATTGCATAAGGGGATTTACTGCTATTGGGGACTAATGAACCAAGCTAGTAAGGTGACTGTGAAAAAATGACTTTACCATTGTGTGAAAGCTCATGAACCATGTGCTGCTATAAGGGAACTTACTAATCCTATATAATTATAGCTGGGGATTAAACTGTGCTATAAGGTCACTGATAAGCCTAGCTAAGAACAGACTCTGTTAATTTTGTGTAGCTCATAGTGTTTCGTCAAGCCTCACAAAGCGAGCCAGAAAGCAGGAAGCCGGGGGTTATTGGACCAGCCCGCAGCAGCCGGGGGATATAGCTAATCAATACGTAAGTAATCGCGCCATTCGTTTGTTCGTTGGACTAGCCAGGGTGGTTTCTTGTCCCTCCCAGCAAGCAGCAATAAAGAGATGAGCAGGTAGTTTCTTCCACAGTGGGCTTTTGTTTTCACTGTAGGGTGAGGAGGTACGAGGAACCCGACCGTAAGGGAGATAGCGCGAATACCATCAGGGAGAGGATCCGGAGGAACACGTATGCTAATATGTGGGGTACAAATATTTCAATTGTCTGTTGAGAATATGGGGAACTTCTCTTTCTCATTTGGTGAAAACATGGAAACATAATCAGTCTTATCATTTGTTGGGTTGATTGGAGAATTAGAATCCCGTATTATGAGAGAGGGGACTCAATAATTATATTGTAGCATATAGGTAAACTCCATATACCGTTTACTGACTTAATGGGATGGAAAACAGGGTGAAACTTATTGCTATTGTAACTGGGGCTTTAGGTGAACGTCCCTAGCTAGCTCTTGCTGTTCTGGCTCTTGTAGGTATTGAGTGAAATAATTGATTAGGTCTATCATTCAGTTTTCAATTGATTCAATTAAGGTAAACCCAAAGGTGAAGAAACAATATACCCCTAGGTCTATTCGGTGTGATTAAGATAATCAATCTTATCGCTTATCATGTGGAAAGTGGCAGGCAAGTGTTCATTGCCCATCCAGGGTGGGCTACTTGACTTGGCTAATCAGGTGCCGCTAATAGACCGCTGGGATATTCCACTTGGCTACTTGGATGCTCTAATAAATTTGGATGGGCTACCCGGCATCCCATTGGCCAATAAAATCCGCGGGGCTTTAACTCTATGGCTTAAGCTTTGGCAAGCGACCAATGGACATACTATCAAGACTTACTGTATAATTGTTCTTTATATACTTTCAGTTGTGTCCAGATATTAAATACTACTTGTAGTCTGTAGTGTGTAAGTAAAAACTAGCCCTATTAATAAAGTACATGCACTTATTAGTTCCATGGCAATTAGCCTTACCGGTATGAAGGGAAGGCGCAGTAACAACCACCACCTCCAGTGAAAAGGTTCCTGGGTAGAGAGTTGTTAAGGCCTGTTGAGCTAGCTGCCCTGGGTACAAGGGCATAATACCCAGTAAAATAGAAACTTCCAGAAATAGCATTATGAAATGGCATTCTTACAAAATAAGAAATCCAGTTTATTTCCCCGATGGCGCAGTGTGTATGGGTAATCCAACCCCCTAAAAAAGAGGTTTTGGAGGCTAGTCCAAAGGCCTCCTTTTAGGTCCCAATAATTATCCAAGTAGGATATATGCTGCATAGGTTCCCTCCAAAGGCTTAGTGTTAGGTCCCAAGGAATAAGCCCCAAGCAGAGTTTAAGTCTGTTCCCAAGGCAGGTTAATTAAGGAAACATCGTAACCCTTCCTGTTGGCTCCAGCTTTATCACAGCTTCGCCGCTTGCTGGGATAAAACCCAAGGCCGGTCGAACTATATCGACGCTTGACGAACCCAATTAGGCTGGTTAATAGAAACCTACGAAGCTAGGCACGAGGGCAAGAACCCGGCTGCTGTGTGGCGAGACAAGGGATAGCACGTGGTGGTGCTATATAAAATTGCCTAGCACGTTAGGCAAAGGAAGGGGCAAATGGACCATGCGCAGTGAACGGCGACTATTTGCAGTCGACGACGGCTATATCGGGACCATGGCGGCTATGTGCATGGATGGGGCAGGGCTAGCGATACCTAACACAAATCTATTTTAATAATAAGATTATTATATAAAATTCACCAGGTGAGTAT
>Ga0233336_1000104_pt1 | contig 14673 bp, 10 predicted proteins | sample GEONDECOMP225_FD_183636 | JGI IMG/M metagenome (GOLD analysis project Ga0233336, IMG submission 183636) | Leaf litter microbial communities from Shasta-Trinity National Forest, California, United States - GEON-DECOMP-225 | ecosystem: Environmental > Terrestrial > Plant litter > Unclassified...
CCCTGCACCTTAAATAATAATAGGGCAGTCTGTTACGTGGAGTGGACTAATAAGTTGGCATGTCCAAATCCATTCTTTGATCCGGCCTCATCCCTTATGGATAAATCCCTTCCCGAGCTTTATCTAAATAGAGGCGTGCCTGCGGAACTAGAGATAGGCTTGGCAATTAATTAATATAGGGCCAGGTTCCCCCAATTCCTTTGATGTCCAAAGCTAACCAACACTAATGCCCCACTATTCTAACTATTCTAATTCGTAGCGGGTCATTCATTTATAGAAGAAAGCCCGGGCCGGGATCGCATGCATAGGCGGTAAGGAAATTGCCCTTTCTTTTCATAAGAATTGTAAAGCAAGTGTGCGGCACCAGCAGCTTCCGATACAGGCTAACCGCCCTAGCTTGTTTTGGGCTCGGCCATTCAATCTAGTATATTGCCAGCCAAGACTCTGTTTGCTCAACAATCATGAACGAAATGGCTTATTATTCTTTTTATTTAGGGAGTTGCTTATAAAGCCATCTCACCTATCTCGACTAATGCATTAGGGTTAGGCACCAGATATCAGGATTGGTTTTAGTGGGCCCCTATTATGATTCTGGCGAGTTGCATTATTTAGATCGAGACGAATGATGATAGCCCGCGCGCGTGTCTAACCTATAGCTACAACAAGACTGCATTCAGACGCAATAAGAATAGTAGGGGGTTTAACCACCTGATATCACCAGCAAGCACGGGTCATGCCTGCCCGCTTGGCTGACTCATAGATTAGCCGCCTATATAATAAGGGATTGCCACCGAAATCTATTAACTTCTCCCCCACCCGTAGGTGCTTCCTTTTATATATATATATAAAATTTGCTGACCGGATCGAGTCTTTTCTATATAATAGCCAACTCCTAATTAGAATATAGTAGGGATCGCCACCTGCCGCGGTCCACCGCATCTGTTCCTCGATCTAAAGCACTTCCATTCCCACGCCCTTGACTCGTTTAAGAAAGAAATATAGGGATTGATCGAAGGAAACAATACTGCTTTCCGTTAGAGGAAGGGTCGAAAGGAGCAACCCGTTCCAATCGGCCCGTTAACTCCTTCAGAAAACCCATGGTCCTCCTTTTAGGATCACTTATTTTTCTAATCATTATTTCTTATGATCTCGTCGTAGCAGCACCAATAAAGGGAACCGAGCCACGCTACGCTACGCCACAGCCAGCAACAAAGCTAGTTTGAGTGCTCTAATCATTAGTTTCAGTTTATGCTCATCCAGTCTCAGTAGTTTCATATCCGGATTAAAAGGTAGATGGTAGCCGAGCAAAAGCACCAATAGCAGTTGTTTTAGCAGGAAGAAAGGCAGGGGCATAGTAAGCAGCGTAGCCAGCGACAGACCTAAAAGCTCCCGCAAAGGATTGTTCATGGAAGGAACTACCTACTATAGATATTATTTGGACCATATTTCCTAGTATTATTTCGCCGATGTTCATTGCTATACTATAATTTGCCCCGTTATACTTGATGGATGAGGTAGTGGTAAATCCAGCCATTACTATCAAAGCTATCAGACATCAACGCGGAGTGCGCCCCTTAGCAAGGGTTATGAAAGTGCAACGGAATGCACCGGACTACTTACTCTTCATATGGTTGGTTTGCGAAGCATCTGGCTTACCCAATCTCCCTTCCTTGGCAAGTTGTCTCCGACCCTCTATAATTCCCCGCCACCTCTTGGGCTCCTACCCCAAAGCGGTCGTTTATCCTCCTTGAACTATTTCAATTAGAAGCGACTCTATATAAGGCCAGGTCACAGAGGATAATCTACCATCGACAAGGCCATTTTTTCACTTTCCAATTTACCAGTTCAATAGGCCATACGACTTACAAGATCTTAGCTCTTACTTACTGATCGAATCCGGTTGGCTCAGCAGCAGTGGTTTATTTAAATGAAGCAGTAGATCCAGCTTCTCTAGCATCAGTAGCATAACTAGTTTAAGTACCAGTCGAAGTGTATGTCCTGGTTTAACGGGGTTAATCAGATAGAACGGAAAGCATACAAGGCAGGTTAAAAGATAGTGTAACATGTGTATCTATCTGCCGTTGTGACGCTATTTACATCGTGAATTGTGCTAATCGCCATCGCTATTTCTATCGCTATTGCTGCCAATGCCTGCGCATCAAAATCGAAGTTAACATGCATCGTGGAAACCTAATCGAAGCTCAGTCACATCATCGTGTAACTAACTCTCAATGTGTATCTGTCAGAGTATCAGCATGTATATAATTCCCCTCGCATTGTAGGAACCTTCCGTACGTATCCCAGTTAATGGGGACAGCGGTAATGCGGATGTAAGGGAATGCAAAGTGAATGCGGCTTGGGGCTATCGGACTGGGCTGGATACAATAAGTGCCTATGATATACAATCAGTGGATAGAACTCTTGTCAGTCAGTGCAGGAATTAGAAGCTCTAGTAAGTTACAGTTGTCATCCAGGACTCAATTACGGTACTAAATGCCGGTACTAAATGAATGCTGGTGCTCGATCTCGCTATCGATCCAGGATTGTCATTAGTCGATCAGAGCCGGTTGTAATAACCACGTTCCCAATTTCCAGTAATTGCTTGGCTTGGCTTGACTGGGATCCTGAGCTGGGCTGCTCGGTTGGGCTGCTTGGCTTGGATACTCTGCTTGGATCATGGAATGGATGACATGGCGATGCGTTACTTACTTATGATGCACCTGTTTAGGATACTCAACATAACAAACAGGGTTTCACACTCACCCAGGAAGGCCTGGTACACTTCCAGGGCCCAATCCCCATTACCCTTTCACTAATCCCCTTTCACTTACCGATACGGAACACATGGTTCCTACATATAATCACGGGGAGGGGGACTACTCACAGGAAGGGGACTAATGCACAGGGGTTACTCAATGCGGCTACTCCTAAGCTACACGTAGAGGTACATCACGTAGAGTGAGGGTTACACTATGAGGTTAGATGAGGTTACACGATGAGGGAGGAGTATTCATTGAGCTACAACGTAGAGCTGCACATTCTGCATATACACTCTGATTGCCAGGAAGGAGGTATTCGTGTAAAGTTCTACGTGACCTATACGACGTGCCCACTAGTACACATAGACTCGGTCACATAGTTGATTCATAAAGCCTAACGTGCCAACCGTTTCTTATAGCAACACTATCCTCTAGCCACTACCTAAACATTCTTGCCCAACAGGTTATACCAGCCTTCGGTCAGCTAATTGACTAGCCCTCGCTCGGTTCCTCCCCCAGCAAGCGGCGAAAGCAATCGACGGCATCCTGCCTGTCATAGGGAAATGTCATTCTTCAGTAATAAGAAAATCCATTTCAGTGCCCAAATGAGCTATGCCTCTACAGTGCCATTGTATGTAGGTAGTGTTGGTTGCAATAATATTAAAACTTGAATCTTATTCATCAAACCACGAGGCAACAGAAACAATAACATCAACTAACGTACAAACAAACTCCTTAGACTTTACTTACACACCGCCTTCACTTTGGGGTTTCATTGCGAAACCTACCATTTCTTTACCTTTATGCCTAGCATCCTCACAAATATATAACTTATCATTAGAAACACAATCAGGATCTGCGGATACTCAACTAGAACTCTTTCATCGGTGAATAAAATAGAACTATTGTTTTATAATAATGATATTATACTGATCAAACTTCACTTATACTAGCTTAGACTCTATAAGGAAGATTAGAATAGATTAGGAATATGATACTATTTATCTGAGGAATAAATAGTAATAGGTGGGATATGGAACATTATAAATATGAGATACAAGCGGAGAGAAAAGAATTGCGGAGACTTTCCTTCACAAGAAAAGGAATCGTAACCAACGATATACAGTCTATCAGAAATATAGAGCCCTATTTTTAATAAACAAAAGGAATCACACTTAGGAACAACAATTGCAATAAATTACTCAGTCTACAGTACTTATGCAGGGATTAAATAACTAAGGTCTTATTTATTCTTCGTTATTAGTCAAGAGACAAAAGTACTATGAGTATTGTAAAGAAGTATTAGTCTAGTGTATTCTTGTTTGCCTTTCTTGTATTCTTTTTATTCTGAGTAAAACCCTAACTATATCAGATACAAGGAAGAGATTAGTATAAGCTTAGCAAGGAGCTTAGGAGAGATAAGCTATAGGATACAGAACCTAAGAAGGAATAAGGGTCTAAGCTTTTCATATAGGTTACAATAGAGGAAAGGAATATTTAACCTATCAGCAATATCCCCCCTACTAGGCATACAGAAAGTAATTCACCATTATTGCCCTAGAGATAAGACCTCTATAAAAAATTATACAATATAAGGGAAACAGGTAAAGAGTAGAAGGTTAGGACTTATGAACACTTAGGAAGAAGCTAGAGAAAAGGAACAAAAGAAATGAAAAAAGGAACTTATTAGGAGCTAAATATTTGAAAAGTGAATTATACCTAAATACAATTTAACAAAAAACTGAGCTTACAAACACTCTATATTTTCCTAAAAAAAATATTCTACCAAATGCCTAAAAAGTGATTAGATTCACCGAAGCGAGGCCAAGCATGTGTCACGGGACGGTTCTCTAAAAAGAATCCAAAGAAACCACATTTGGATATATAGATATAAGAAGTGAGCTGACATGTCTATATCTACTGGATTAATTAAACTCTACAGGGCTGGGAAAGAATAGAATAAGATATTTATTCATTGGGACTTGGCTCAGGCTCTCCTGCTCCCCCCCCCTATACTAGGGTTACTGGCTCAGGCGATGGTTGGTAAAGTAAAAAGGCGGCTTTAATGCTTTATTGCTTGCTTGTATGGTTCCTGCTGCTCTGGCCTATCGAGTTACTGTAGTAGGGAAAATACGTACTAACTGCTGTAGGCATATAGTAGTAATAAGACGGGCTGAGTATAGGAGAAATTAAGTAATAAAGGTAGCATAGCATATTGGAAATTTACTTTAACTGGTAATTGTAAGAGTTAAAACCCTTGTCCTCCTACCTATAAGAGTCAAAACATGTTCTCCCTTTGGTCGAGTGGCGCACCTCAATCGGCGCGTATCATTTCTTTTGGTAACTAAAGATAGTATAACAAATATTATGACTTGCCTTATTCTTTTCCACCCTTTCAGTAGTAAAAGTGCCAGGCGAGCGGTATCTTAATCTTAAAGGCCCCCCTCTAAGCTCTCTTATCCGCGTAAGGTAGTGCCTCTGTGGATCAATCCGAAAGCAGGTGGTACGCGAGGATCACTAAGCCATTTCCGTGAGCTGCACTACGGCACAGTTCGACGTAGATATGCAATAGAGTATATTAAATGAGACTAGAGTTCTTCTTAGCCAGGGCGTATATATATATATATATTTGCAATAAAACATAGAGATGCAAGCGAGTCTCCGCAGAAGCCATGAACTTCAATTCACTGAAGTCGGTGTCAACCACCTCCACTAGGGAAACAAATTACTAGTTATAGGCAATTCTCTCAACACTAAGTGAAACGTATATCTACAAATTATATTGCACTTTTTATACTATTTATGTTTTAACTCGCGCATAGAGGTTGCGAAGCAGCTCGACTAAAAGGAGAGGAGCTCCGCACTAAAAAAATGCTAAGCACAGCTCTGTAGAGCTAGGAGTCTGTCAAAAACACTGGGTGGTGGGCATGGTCTCACCACAACTTTGTACTTGCCAACGCCCGCCATTGCCATTACTATAGATCGAAAGTTGTACCTATAAAATAAGGTTTCCATACACTGTAACCACTCGCATTACTAAGCTCTTATTCAATGTAATTTTTACTACTACTTTAATTGGTTTCATTTGGTAAACTCGGTAAAATGCTGGCTTTGGATCTAGATACTCTGGAATTGGATAAACAACTTGGGCAACTCGATCTCGATCCGCTGGACCTAGATCCCCAATACATGGTTATTATATGGGTCTTCCACCGGTAGATCTGCATGGCAAAAAAGGCGGGTACCCATATACGCGGAACCATCTGTAGCTCTTAGGTTCCTCTTTTTAGTAATGCCCTGGTAAGACTAAAGCTAGTAGTGTCCATAGGGCTAATAAGAAAGACTTCAGCTAGTCCAGTTCATAGGGGTCCAGGCAGGGGAACTAACTGAATGGTCTCTATAGGCTTGTTTATCTAGCACTACTGGGTGGTGGGGCTTAATTAGGCTTGTTTCCCAGGTACTCTTCTGGGGCTTATAAAGCATTTCATCCATCCAATGGGGGTACTAGGTGTCCAGGTCCAATAGGTGTAAATATGGGCAAAGCTAGAGAAAATACATAGTTAAAACATGGGGAGAAAATACACTTAATATCATTGGGGGTTTTCAGAGAGAAACATACATTATTGGGATATATTTGGGGTTGGTTTTATAGGGCCATTAGGGGTAACGCTAGCCAATTTAAATAAAAGAGTTTAAGAATCATTCATTCAGTTAAATCTATAAATCCAGTGATCAATCAATCAATCCAATAGGGCGGGCAGTAGTCCAGAGGGCTAAGAAAGAAGGCGTTAATAGGGCTTATTATTCTGTACTGACTGGCAGGGACCATAGGCTTTCACTCTAAGGCTTTATTTAACTCTCAAGACAAGAGCTATAAGACCTATCTAGATGGTAAATTCAGGAAGCAAAGGAACAACGTGCTCTATGAGCGATAGCGATCATTCATTCCAAAACATCAAGGAACGAAGTCGCTTGTCCGCATCGGGCAAGGGGTCTAGCAATATTTTAAATAATGAAAGCAAGCGTAATGGGGCGGATGGAGGAACGTCTACAAGCCACAAAAGAAGCCTTAATAAGGCCACTTGCAGGAAGCAACTATCTATTTATCCCTCCCGTAAGCGTGTGAGGGGAGCTCTAATACAGGTATGTAGCAGACACCATAAAGCAGACAACAGTAAGCATAGAGGAAGCAGACTAAAAGCGTACATCCATAAGACGTCCTTCGTGGTTCATGCAGCTTTAAAGTGTAAGTCAAGGCTCGTTCGGAGTTTATAGGACTGAGGCATTATTCTGTAATAGTGTAAGTAAAGTCCTCTTATTTCCGAAGTATATTCCAACCCCAAGCTGTAGATTTTATGATAGGTTCCAAAGGCTATTCCCAAGGCAGAGGGGAGAGGCAAGGGTATAGGGCATTGACAAAGGCTAGTAAAAATGTAGGAGGTTCCCAAGGCTAATCCCCCAGATAAAGTTTACAAGGGATAGTGAAAATTCTGTAGGGATGAGTTGAGCAAGGAAGGATGTTTCCAAGGAGCATTTTGCTGAGTTTCCCAAGAGGAGGTGCTTTTATTATATACGATATTATCCGCCGCTTAGCAACTTATCAAAACAGGTGCATAGCATCGTAAGTAATATTGTGCATTAATAAATAAGTGTCAAAACATCCTCCAAGAGGAGTCCTCCTCCCCCATTGGTTCCCATCCAAGAGTAAAATGTAACTACCCACCTTACATTGACTGCCTCACTACTTGTATTGCCTCTTGCTTTCCTCCTACCGTAAATTGCGAATAACCACCTGGCAATCATAGTAACCTATATAAAAGGGCATAGTACAGTAATATAAAATCATTTTATAGATCTGATGATGAAAAACTTTTCCTTATTCTCCCAAAAATAAAGAGCAAATTGATTAGCAAAAAATGGTGAATGAGACCTTTTTATAGAACTGGTAGCGGCTCCAAGTATTCCAGCCCGAGCATCCAAGTAGAGTAGCGTAGTTGAGTAGCTGCCAAGCAAGTAGCTAAACTGCCGAGCCCGGGAGCCAATAAAGTCGAGTATCCCACTAGTATCTCACATAAGATAAGTGTGAAAGTTGAATGACGCATAGAGAGCTTCGCGCAGTTAAAACCTCCGTATATGTTTGGGATCACAAAGTATACTTATTGACCTGGCCTAAATACTAGGGAGGGCCTACTGAGCATGATATGGGTTGATCGGGACCTGTTTTTCATATAATTATTCTAACAGTATTATATATAAACCTAGTTCCAAAATGAAGAAAGTTTCATATATAGATTAGACCTGCTTCTTAAATGTCAGCAGTCTTGGTTGAAATCATGTCAGTATAAGTTAGGGTTCCCGCAGTGCTCCAAATAGGAACCAAGTAGGAGTCAATAACGGGAAGCTGGGTTGGGTAACCACAGAAGGTAGGTAGGTAAATAAGTAAGGTGGAAGGTATCAGTCATCTATGTTTGGGTTTAATTGGTCACACTAGCAAATAATAGAAAAATAATGGGTCGAAGTAAGGTGCGTTAGCAACGAGCTCCAGCGGGTTTAAAGCTTATACTGATTCTCATAGATAGCGCCTAAAGAGGACCTAACAGCAGTTTCAATAGTCTCTGTACCCGTTGAAATAGGTATTCCCAGGAGCGTTAAGCCGCTCTCCCAACGAAGGAGGGAGAGGAGCAAACATAGGAAATAGGATCTTTCCAGTTTAGGCCAAGATAAATTGGAAAACCCATTCTATTAGAGTTCCGGTGAGATAGCCCCAATGAGATTTATTCTTAAGGCCTAATCCTATAATTTCATAGAGAAAGAAAAGAATGAAGCGGTTTGAAACGTTTTGAGATCAACGGTAACAACCATCCCCCTAGCGTGAATGACCCCATGCATGTGCCTATCTATCTTCTGTTGGTCAATGATACTCAAAAGGTGCATTGTAAGTAATGCATATTAATTCTTCTAGTTCCGAACCGTTCAGCCAAGCCAAGCAGTTTATTAGTCTACCAAGCCCAGGTGGGAACCCTTTGTTCCGTAACAGTAATCGAGGAGGTAGGGTCGAGGGTCTAAAACATGGGACTTAGATTAGCCCTCGATGGGGAGTTAGATATGGTGGTAAATTGATAAATCAAATTAGTTATTCTTTTTTTAGGGTAGTTCTGTTGTCGAGTTCTGTCGTTAAGTGCTCATTCGTGTGTCGCCCGGCTTCGCTCCTCACCTAAAACTATGTGTTTGATCAAGTGAATAAATCTAATTAATAAGTTCCGGTGCGCTCCTCGCTCCTCTAAGAAGATGTGGACTGCTGTAGTCCATGGGACCACCTACCTCTCAAGATGTTTGCCATTAATAAATCAATCAAGATCTATCCAGGCAAGCATCACCCACCTCCTCTAAGCGATCTTTACTTGCCTATCCCTTCTGGTAGGCCAGATTTGAACTCTCTATCATCACACGCTACCTTTGCTTCCTTAATTTACCACCTAAAAACCAGTTCCACTGGTTGACCCATAACACCAGATTGTCCAGCAGCTTTCCCACCACCATGCCCTCCCATAGCAATATTAGAAACATTGTAAAATGCCATTATTCTCAAAGTGAAACATTCCCTCGTACCTCAGGAATGTCCTTACCTTCGGGTCGTTACTTTAAGTAGAATTTGGATAAATATTATATATGGTTAAAAAGAGTTTTCCGGTAGGCAAAATGGGAATAGAATCTCTTTAAGGTGGAAGCAGAAGGAGGCTTATGCACGGGTGAGGTAAAATCCTATATTCATGTATTGCGCGATCCGTAGTGATAAATCTATACGAAGTCTCTGCCGCCCCCATTGCTAAGAGAGAGAATCAATAACTAACTTTTTTATTGGGCGTGGATCTTCAATAGAAGCATGGGAGCATGGGGAACCCCATTTAGCAATCCCCTAAGCTACTGCTAACTATAAGTATTATTTCCCACCCATCATTAGTTACTCAGTGGAGGGGTATTCGTTTAGGAGCAACTCAGGTTGGCACTTGGTAGTGCATGACAAGGTCGTGCTTGGATCACCGGGTCCGTTTCGAATCTGGAGGATAAATGGTTTTACTGCGACCCGCATTATACAACAGGGGGCTAGGGTGCACGACGAATCCTACTCCTATCTACTCTAGCTTACGCTGGAGTAAATTTACAAATTAAAGCTTTGACTTATAATTACATACCATTTAAAGCAAGGTTCCTTTCTGTCCCCAGAGAAGCTGATGATTGAAAAGGTGCGAATGAGGTCTAAGTGGATATTTTATCGTAACCGATGAATTTCATTTGGCTTTTATGAGTCCTAATTTGGATATGGATATGAACCTGCTGTTGTTTTTGTTCCTAGTCACTGTATATGTAAGGGCTATTTATGTCCCTGCCATGGGGTAATTAATGGGTCCTAAAGTGTTGCTGACTCCTCTTGTTTTGAAGGAGTAGTCACCTAGGTCAATTAGCTTTTATGCCGCTTGCTCCTTTGCTTATGTGTCTCAATCTGTATCTGGATGTTCGCCTGGATAATATGGAGTGGTTAGTAGTGCTGTTGCTACTGTATCTGCTGCTCCTGATGCTTATTATAGTACTAGGTGTAAGGAACTGGTATGGCTGGGTAAGGAGCTCCTGCTGTATCTTAAAATGGTCACTGCACCTCTTTATTATCTTGTACCACCTCGCTCTGAAGATGTTGGCAATCCAATCATCTCTATATCTCCAGCAGCTTAAACCCCCCCCCCAAGTCTGTTGTTTACAACCCGCCTGTGTTTTATTCTCCCGTTGAATGAAATGCAAAAGGACCAGTGACATCAGGGAAGGGAGACGCGGAGCAGCGAGGAAGGCCACTAGGGAAGCCACCAGCGGGGAAGGATGGAAAAAGATAAGATTATGAAGTCGAAGTTGCAAGCTCACCCTATCTATATTAATCGACGAGGGAGAGCCACCGATGGTCGAGATATGGTGCGCCCAGCGCGAAGGAATATAGGGCAAACGATGCACCCATTGACCGGAACCGCTTCTTGGGCAACCCACCTTATCTTTTGTGTAATATGGATGCAAAGGGAACTGTAATTTATAACCTTCTTTCTTATGACTATGGTTTACACCCCCACCCTTACAACGAGGTGTGAGTATATACACATATCAGTGTGTGTTCTGAAACTTATGCTCAATAGAAAATCAGTAATAAAGTGAGCTTTTTATATATACATATAATACTATCCACACCAGCCAGTGGGTGTTTCGTTGATGCAATTGTGCCTCAATACAGACTAACCTCTTCCTTCATCAGCAATAGAAAATAAAACACCACTTCAACACAACAGTAAAGAAGTAGTAAGATAATGGAGAGAAATACCTCAAGCAACAACCAGGGGCTCATAGTTGTTGTGTATGCTCAGAGTTGTGTGTGGTCGTCGATGCAGGGACTACAACAGGCCAGTTCTTCTCTTTCTATTCTTGTGTAGGTGTAGCTACCTGGGGATCGACTAGCGGCTATAAGCAATGTATCTTTCAGCCTGTCTATGCTAAGCTACGTGGTGTGGAGCCATGGCTTGTATATATGGTGGTAAGGAAAGGAAAGAAGAATAAGCCTTTTTCCCTTTACCTATAACCTTCAACCTGTTTACCCTTACCAGATCCTTTTTCCTTTGACCGAAGGAAGCCTGGTCCAACAAAGAAAGTTTACAATGCTAGGGCGGAGCTCTTTCCCGACAGGGGAAGGAACGAAGTCGCTTTCCCGACATAGGAGGGGAAGGAGAACCTGACCTTTTCTTTCTTGCTGGCCTTACTTCCAATAGGTGGAATTGAAGTTCAGAAAGTGGGCGTAGCGAGTAGCTGCTTCCTTCCCCAAGCTACCTACTGCTTCGTTGTCTTTTCTTGTAAGCTCTCCCTTTTCCACTCTTTTCAACTTCCGGGCATAAGTCGTTCCTCCTCCGCCCCCATCCTTATCCCTTCTATTAGCTCACCTTTGATCTACCCCTTCTGAAGCCACTCTTAACTGACCTGCTGCATAACTCCATCTAAACTCTTTGTCTTGCCCTGCGCCGCCGCCTTATTTCTATCTAGTTCTGGCGTTATAGCGATGACTAATGGCTAGCTTGCATTGATGTGTCACTCGGCAGGACATGGCTGGTCGTCTTACTTATTGATTGATTGGACGGACGACGCTCCAGCTTACCTAAGGATAGTGAGAGGCATAGAAGAAGAGGAATACTGCCTATCCTGAACAACGCTGGACAAACAAAGATCTGCTTCAGGTCACAGGAAGCAGGGACCTCATATCAATGTTAAAGTAGAGGTTGCAGGCATAGAAGAGGATCAATCATACCTCATCTGCAATGTTAAGGTGGCAGGGACCTCATCTGCAACAGGTGTGGCGTGGCAAGCAGGGACCTCAGAAGCTACTGTGGCAGGCAGATTTCTTATTGATAGATCCATCAAGATTTAGATAGGAATATATGGTCCCCAAATCCGGGATATCATCATATCGGACCTCCCCGGTGGCCTCCCTTCTGGCCTCTCATTGGTTAGGTTTATCGGTAGCTTTATCGGTAGCCTGTTTATTGGTAGCCTTATTATGGCCTCTCCGTTGAAGAAGTGAAGTAAATAGGGTGTGGGAGTGGGCATCAAGCTGGTTGAATCAAATCTAGGTGGGTGGTCGAAGTAAGACATCAAGGTGGAAGAAGTGAAGGAAAAGATGTAGGCAGAAAGCTGGCTGGTCCTGGTCGACCCAACTATAACAACAGGGAGAGAAGATAGGAGTCTTCTTCGCACGTAGGCATGTAATATATAACATATATAATATGTTAATATGAATAAGTCTAATTTAGAAGGAAGGACATTAGGAAGGAAGAGGACATTGTTAACGCGCATGCATGAATACCTATTACTTACAGAATAATACCTTACCAACCCATTAAGAAATCCTACCAGCAAATTGTTGATTGAGGTGTCCAAACACAGATTCTAAATTAATCATATCTATTCTTGTCAAAGTCACTTTTATATAGTAGATACCGGATGTATTGTTATCCCACTTTTAGCAGATACATACCTTAGTTCTATGGCAAGTTGGGAAGAATGGCAAGTCGGAAAGTCTATCCTGTAGAAAAGGGACATCCTTGCTCTTACCAATTAATAAGGTCTAGTAGCATTAGGGCATAGAATGAATTGTATATAAATGCAGTGGTGGGTAGCCAGCAGAGGCTAGAGCAGCGAAGAAAGCAAGAGCAAAGGCAAAGCCCATCCAGTCCTTAATTAAGCTGTTTATCCAGAGCGTCAGCCCCTGTCCTAGCTTACCTTCGCTAAGTTCCATATAGGTTGGGACAGTAGCAGTACCAAAGCGAGTAGCAGCAGGACCAGCAGGATAAGGAGCAGCCTAAGCAGAGTCATATTTGGCTTTGTATTTTGACTTTATCACGAGAGTCAGATTCTGAAGTTCGTGATCGAGATTATGATTTGAGAGATTGAGACCCACCAGTAGCATCAGTTGCAAAGCTAGCAGATAAAGTAGTAGATTCAGTAGATCCTGTAGACCCAGCATAAGCAGCAGTAGAGCAAGCAAAGCAAGTTGGAGGTCCAAATGTGAAATATCCCAATTTATAGCCTCCGGATTTAGATCCCACGTTGATTGACTGGGTTTAATTATTACTAATAGTTGCGGTTGATCCCGAATCAGTTGACTCATAATTCATTTATTCATTCGATCAGTGCTAGATACAGATGCAGAAGAAAGGACTGCTTCGGTTGCACCAGTTTTCAATATAAAGTAAATCCATCAAGTGAAAGGCCATCTCTTCATACCTGTTGTTTAACCGCTTGTGTAACGAACGGCACTCACCCAACTGTGGGACCGGACTCCAACTGTGCATAGATCAAATAAATCAAGGCTATTTGGTTATTCCGCTCCTTCCTCTCCTTCCTAATATCCCGGTGGGCATAAGACTACTCCCGGCATAAGACTAACGGTGGGAATAATCCAAATCATCCAGCTGCTCAACTTCACTCAATGGGTCTATGCTCCTCAAATGCTGAATCGACCTAAGTAACAGCATGATTTTAGATTGACTGGTTGATGTCTAATAGCATCTGTGGGAATGACAGAAAGAACAGAAAGAAGCCTAGAACCTCTCACTCGAATTGGGTACAACCCATTTCTCTTAATTTGAAAAATAATGGTACAAAACACAAGAGAAATCTCATTTTATTTCATTCCCATTTTTGTATAATCACAACTCGTTTTGATCGGGTCGGAGGATATCGCCTTGTTGGGGCACATAAATGGATTTGATCTTGACTGAAATAGGCCCTTTGAGGGCAGTCATAGTGACATTCCCAATAGACAATAGCCGCTAGTCGATCCAAGTGTTGACGCCAGGTGGCAATCACTCAATGCCCGGTACTCCGTATTGGTATTCCATGCCAGGAGTAGATTTCTTATTGTAGGTTTTGGAACCGATGGAGGAGGTTTCGCAGGAAATATGCAGTATTGGTTTGCCATTCGCAACTGGATAGGAGAATATACCAGCTTAGGCCGGCCTAACCATAGCCTCCCAAGACTTCTTAGGTAAGATATTAACATAAGATCCCAAATCTAGCATCACATCCTTGATATTATATCCATGTATTTGAGCATCCAATCTAAACTCTTTACCTTTTCTTCTCTTCTGCCTTTTCACACGGTTGGTCCGTCGTTCGGGAAGATTGAAAAAATATCCTCACCCAGACTTTCTTCAGGTCCGATAACAGTTTTTAAAGTATTACACATCTTTCCAGTGAGTTGCGTATCTTCCAAAATGTCGGATAATAAACGAAGCCATAAATTGACAAGCTGATCATATTTACCTGAATATTCATCAACCCTGGGGCTTTTCACTGATGTAGGTTGAGATGGTGTTTGAGGAGTCCCTTGAAG
>Ga0233336_1000105_pt1 | contig 14618 bp, 9 predicted proteins | sample GEONDECOMP225_FD_183636 | JGI IMG/M metagenome (GOLD analysis project Ga0233336, IMG submission 183636) | Leaf litter microbial communities from Shasta-Trinity National Forest, California, United States - GEON-DECOMP-225 | ecosystem: Environmental > Terrestrial > Plant litter > Unclassified...
GTAATTTATTCTAATAAGAAGGCAGGTAGGCTTCGCGGGACGATGGCGGCCCTCTTCCTTCTTTGGTCGGACTTCGTGTCTAAATCCCCTATCCCTGTTGGTCGATCGCCTTCATGGTCCCTTAGAATTGTTTCACTTCGAACAGACCTATATAAACAAGATTCGACGGCAGTTCAAGGCACTACGTTATACTATTTTTACATTACACATTACCCCATTATCTTTCAACTGACTTCCGTTTCGACTGCTTTATGCTATTTCCCCTTAAACCCGTGAAACTGGACTATTGCTTTTTACCCTGCCCCTTTAGGTTGGATAGAGTGCCGCCGGGCGGGTTAGGAATTTGAAGCAAGAACGCCTTGAATATGGTACCGCCTACTTATAATTATTGGACGGACGCATTGATTTTCAACTTACCACCTATTGCTTTATCCGCTTATATCCTCGACCGGACCACAGGATATGACCCCTTTGCATTTGGACGCAGGGTGTGGGGTTAGTCAGTGGGCGTTACACATCAGCATGAATTATAGAACGTGGTAAATTAAGAAGTACACTTGATAGCTTGCATACTTATTTGATGGTGCGTGGTTTATCACTAGCGCCCTGCCCCCAAAGGCTTCGCATTAAGAGGTTGGTTCACTTATTTCCTGCTTGACCCAGGGAGCTTTTATGAGTGCTACCGCTGGCCTACCGCCACCTGTCACTTAATGGGACACGGAACATGGTTACTTTATATGTCCTTACCTCTTGCACTCACTATAGAACATCGTTACTACTGATCCGACAGGGAGTTTAAACGTTAAGGATATACATACAATTATGAGGTTCAGCTTTGAAGGCGCACGTTGTTGAGGTTAGGCGGGTCCACTGGCAGATCCGTTATACATTCGAGGTGCACCAAAAAAGAAAGAGCAGGGTTCTTTTAGGCTTTTCAGGTTCTTTAGCTGCAGGATATTTACACAGAGGTATTTTCCGCGAAGGTTTATTGAGAGAGCAAGGTTTACAACAGCATGAAGAAGTATAATATATATATATGTTAAAGCATAACTCATACCCAGTAGTGTGGGAAACGAAACGAGGAAAGAAAGAGGTGGGCGCTTTTTCAGTGTTCTCGCGTTTTCACTTATATAATACAAGATTGAAGAATGTCGGTTCAGTTAGGTATGGGCACCGCTCATTAGCAGGTCTTAGCAGTGCTGCTGGTACTGGTCCTATCCAGTTAGGTATGGGCTAGTCAGGTACGGCCCCGTGAGGTGAGTCAGGACAAAAGGCAATTAGGGAATGCTTTGTTCACCCTCCCATAATTGAAAGCCCGACCCTTAGCGCTATATCTATCTACCTCTTTATACAAATACCTTCTCCCTTGAGCTGGTTGGTTGGATCGCCCCATGATCGAATTCCCTCGGAACCTCAATGCTATATATACCTTTTGAGCCTGGAAACGCATGAAAGAAGTTACTACCTTACATTTTACATTAGCTTTGAATAAACAGATAGCGAGGTTCAAGCCCCAGATCTTTGCCGATACGTGGAAGGCCCTTTCTCCTTGGGAATGAGACATAGCGCTATGGAATTGCTGCCGGTTCAATTGCTGATGGGAATTATGCTGCCAGGAATGATGGTTGTGTGGGAATAGATAAGAAAATAGGACTAGAAGCTATGCTGCCACCTGCCTGATTGGATGGGAAGAAGGGAACAACCTGTCGTCGTGGTGGGATCCTCAGAACTTGAAATAACACTTGCTTTAGTATTGCCTCGGGACCAATCTAAGCTCCATAATGAGAGTTAGGATTCTTTTGCTGCAGGTCGTTAGCAGGATCCCAATGGAAGTTCCGTTGATGCTAAAACTTCTTTTGGTAATACTCAAGATCGATCTCTCAATTAGCAATAAGTTACTTCGGGGGTCTGCTCTCTATCTGAAGGTTATTCTGTATATATGTAATAACACCAGTTACTTCTAGCTAGTTATTGGTCGGTAACAAAAAACAGGAAGAACAAGTACAAGAGCTAGCGAGTTGTTCAGCCCTGAACTATATATCTCTATGATCCCCCTTAAATAAAGGGCCTGAAAGGTAAATCCTTTGAAAGTAAGGTCCTGCGCCTTGGTTTATATAACTTAATGGGTAACCTTACTGAAGAAAGAATGGGAGAACCCTTTACTGGGCTGGTTACTGTGCGCTAGCTGAACCTGGTAGATCTCGGAGACTCTCGCTAGCTGGTCGTTGTACTGGTAAATCTCCTACTGAGACTTCCTGGGACTTATACTTGGACTAGGACTAACTGTGTGCTAGCGAAACCTTGTCTCGTGCTTCTATCGCGCTAGTTGAGCTGAATCCGTTTCGTGCTTCTATTGCTAGCTGGATATAGTGGCGGGTAAGCATACAAAGCAATTGGTCCCGTCAAAGCGCGGTCTTACCCGAACCTGACAATAGGCTCTTGAAACTAGTATAACCATCCAACATGGTCTAAACCAATGTTGTCCACGAACAAATGGAAATGGTCTAAACGAACCTGTCCTCGTGAAACTGTAATTGAAAAGAAATAAGAATAAGAAGAAGTGCCAAGGCAAAGCTGAACCAATAGTAATCCATGTTATAAGGTACCCGCTTACTCCCAAGCAATTGTCGGGTTGAAGCGGTCTGGTTGAAGCAAAGAAAGAGTCCGGTCAAAGCTGTCAAGCACTGGAATAAGATTACTCGCGAACAGCAATTGGTACGGTCAAAGCTGTTTAAATAAAAGAAATAGGCCCCAATAGTCCTTCCCCGTACCTAGTGTCATTGGGAAATATAAATAGTCCCGTCTAAGTGGTATAAACCAAACCTGCAAATGGTCCCGTCAAAGCGGTCTAAGAACCTTTGGGGGTTTATATGCTCAGGGCTGTTTGACTGATTCACTGAGAATTATAACCCTAAAGCCAAGCCATCGCTCAAGCAATAGAGATCTATCCCTTGCCTACCCGCATGCTGTGTGAAACATCAATCGGTCTTACCCGCTATGCTGTATAAACTTCCACCGTCACTCGCTCGAACCTACCTACGCACACCATTACTAGCACTATTATACTGCCCCGTTAAATAGCTATGGGAAATAAAACTAGTGCAAGCTAACAAACTCCACTAACTGATTCACTGAGACTGACCTACCCCCATGCATTGGAACAAAGCTGTAGGAACCATTACTCGCTCACCCCCAAGCGGCTGGCAGTAGCATTAGCGGTTAGAGCATTAGTTGCTGTGGATAGTGGTAGGCATGGGAGAGCAACATTGGATAGCGTTAGTAGCGGTGGATAGCATTAGTGGACGGGGATATTGGCTATCGATAAAAGCAGTATACGGATATATTGGCTAGCAATAGAAACATTATACGGTGAGATTGCTTTCGAGAGTATGCGTAGATAAGATCGATAGTGTAAGTTCAATAGTTAGTTAGCTTTCGATGTTTAATGGAGGTAGGTGCACTACGAAGTTGCAGTTCACACAGCTTGGCGGGATACTTTCTTTTTTATTGCTTGAGCGATGGCAGGATAGCATTGATGTTTGACGGGGATAGCTGGAAGGACAGCATGGCGGATTACTTTCGATAGCTTGTGGGTATGCATTACTCCTCCCTTACGGTCGGAGCCTTCCCTTCATGTTTAAGTTTTTGAATCTATATCAAGGTAAGGATGCTTGGTTGGAGATTGTTCTTATTCCTTATTCCATGGATAACGATTGGTTCGAGATACTTATTCCAGTGATCCGCTTGGTTCGGGCGGGTTAGACCGGCTTCTCTCTTTCACTTTGACGGGGCTACTTCTTATTCTTTTTATAATTCATGCGTTCTGTTCTTAGGGAATCTATCTATGGGTAAACTTATACTTTTTGATATATTGCTTATTTATTTCTTTCCTATTTGTAATTCTTTCCTAGTTCTTTTGATGTTGACAATCAATCGGAAGAAACGGAAACGATGTGCAACAGTGAAAGCCAACCTACATTATCCATATCTTTATGTTTATGTCTGCTGCGCGCCTGGGTCTAGGGATCATAAGAGCAACGGGATTGCGTAAGGAGCCACAGAATGAAGAACCCCAAGGCTTCTCTATTAAGTAATGTAGGTAGTTTTCTTAGAATGATTATGGAGGCTTTGCTCTATAATACAAAATAATAGAGGGAAATTGGAAGATTGGTTGGCGCGCCTGGTGTGGGTGGGGGTGGGCCTCCTTATAATCCCTTACGCTACCGACTCGAAAGACGTTCCCCTATGTTTCTGGTGCTAAAATGATTTATTTAATGATTTTATAAAACCGGAAAGGCGGGTAGAAGGGAAGGTGAAAAGGGGAAGAGAAAAGGCGCGATTGAAGGGAAAGGATCAATAAGGGAAGGTTTATAGGTAACTTGACAAGGAAGGCAGGTGGCAGTAGAAGCTTAGGCAACGAGTGAGGGGGAAACTATTATTACATATATAAGAAACGATCCATTGCACTTGGCTTGTTGGCTTGGCTTGACTGGACTTGGCTTACCCCAATGGCTTTGATATCTTTCCCGTTCCATTTTCAGCCCTTCGAACCAATAGCTGGCTGGTGGGCAGAAGAAGGCTAGCTTGCATGTTGGCGTCTTTGGTCGCCCTTGCTGGGATGAGGATTACTGGTATAAATGGGATCGCTGGCTTGGTCTTAATAGTCTGTCCCAACAGTTCAAATAGTCTGTACCAGCGGCATAGTACCTCACAGCGGTTTCAACAGGCTTTCCCTATAGTTTAAATAGTTCGTCCCAGGAGCAAACATAGTCAATAGTGCGTCCCAGATTGTTCAAATAGGCTTTACCATAGCATAGTTTCAATAGGCTTTCCATTCAAAATAGAACCTTTCACTTGCCCATTCTCTTAGAGAGAGATGAGATAGCCCTACCTCACTGAAGAGATTTCTTTAATTGTCTAACCTAGCCTATCTATCTATACCATCTATATTGATTGCTACTTAGTTATTCACCCGGCTCACTTCATATAATCCATTCATTTCACGCTAGGTCTCCTTCCTACCTATATTCCCTCGTGTCGACGCCAATTCCTGTCTGCCCTGCCTCAATAAAGAGATAGATAGTTGTTGGTGCGCCATCGAATTACACTCTCTTGAGGAACGGAAAAGCCTTAAATGCATACCCGAATGATTGAATATAAATACTTAAATGCATTGTTGAGTATATGCACAGAAAATAGGGTCCAATAGCTATGCCTGTATCTACTCTGAATTAATAACCATGTTGATTTACAAACAACCACTGTATCTGGCTGGCACTACTTCCACCACATTTTGTGGCCTAACCTCCTGCTTGCTCAAGAGGCAGAAACTAGAAAGATGCATCCCTACTGCTTATTTTAAGATCAACGATCTTCTTGTCCCACATGAAAAAGGAACTAGTTTGGAAAAATGTTGTGGTATTTTGGGGGAAACACTAATTATAGAATTACTTTGGTTAAGTTGCCGCGCTATGAGGGTTGTCTCTATGCTGTCAAAGTAACCTAGGACTTGCACCCGGCCTCATCTGCACCCACTCGGGGGGGTTGAACCCCGGTCTCCTAATACAAGCCCGGTCACCTCGCTGCTTGCAACTAGACCACATCCCATGGGCTAGTATAGGAAATTGTACTGGGGTTGCTCACTGGTTCATGGTCTGCAGAGGATTCATCATCCTTGCTTAAGGGTTGTTCCAGGCCCTTAATTTTCTATTGTAACCTCTCGACCTTCCTGCTTATGTATATTTTGGTTGTTAGCAATTTAGCACTAAGTCCAATTGCGGTCTCTTCGATCATGATATGCTAGTTTCTTTTCAAAACTAAGACTTACTCTTTTCTTTTTATGCAGTTTTTTTTTCTTTAGTTAAAGTGGTGCTACTAGCTTTCATCCTGGTATATAAGCGCGTAAAGCTTTTTGATTGCTACAGAGGTCTCTTACCTCTTCCCACGAAGAGGTGAGATGAAACCTAATTCTCTAGGTGGAGCTGAGAGCTAACTTAGAAGAGGGAGGATTAAATTGCAAATAAGAGTGGGAGCCAACAGAGATAGGAATTGAGAAGGCCCTGGTTTTTTGATGATGCAGCGACCGAGAAAGGAGACGTCGAGTTCGGGGTTACTGCTACTTATGACAGAGCTTAGAAGGGGAAACCAAGCCCCATTGATACCAGCAACGGATAGTTTTAGGAGGGCCGGCTTGGCATGGTGTTTCTATTTCTCCCTGACTGAGGGAAGGTAAGTACCACAGTTTCGACTTTCACGGCCCTAAAAAAAATTAATACCTTTATTTGGATATTACTTCCAATCATTATGTGTAATGTAAAATTGGCTGTGATTTAAATGAAATCCTTTGTTAGCTAAGAAATCTGCTTTTGTATTTAATGAGTGTGGAACTTGAAAGGATAGAAAACCAAACGTGATACTTGTGTATATCCACTGCTGAATTAACTGAGAAAGATTAGTGACTTTAGGAGCCATCTCACCATTAACTATCATAATGACCTTAGAGTTGCTGATGCAATGTAGATATTCAATCTTCATCTGGCTTGTAAAGATTCAAACCTTTTTGAAAGGCTAGGTATTCCGCTGTATTATTTGTAGTGTCACCCAAACCGCAACTTATTAGATTACTTGTTATCCTCTCGGGTTGATGGTTAGTCCCTGCTACCTCTTCTCTGCCCAGGTTACCTTTGGTCACCCTGTGCTCGTTTATGATTGTACTTGCTATAATATAGATATATATTATATATAATTCAGGAGATGCCTCAAGTCAAGTGTTCCCTCATTTGTTCCTGACATGCATTTCTTTCAGTCCCATTTCAATATAGATTCTACTTAGATTTATTTTTTTCCCTTATCCGTGAGCCCTACAGCCTTTGGAACTCATCCTATTAACTATAGCCCTTACCTATAGCCATAGAGAGCCTATAGCCTAAAAACTCTCGCTATACCTCTCTCTACCGATACTCAATACTCTTTACGTTCAGATCCGTTCAAGACATATGTTCAGTGAAGAAGTCCAGATGCAGCGCAAGAAGTCTATAGACGTGAAAAGCCATAATACCGAGTGTGTTTTTGAGATAGGTAACCAATACTGGGATTATTCCACAGATGCTGGCCGGGAGGAGCGGTCGTCAAAGGGGACGGAAGTGAACTAGTGTTAGGCCGATGGGAGGAGTGATTGATTCGAGTGATTCAAGTGACAAAAAAACATCTATCGCAGTGGGTGGGACTACGGACGGATCGAAACAGACGGACCCGAGCGAGTTAGTTAGTTAGTTAGTTTGTGAGGTGCACGGATACTTATTGGATAAATGGGGGATGCTGGCCAAGATAAGAAAGATAAATAAAAACAGACAAGCAGGACAGAGGGAACAGAATAAGTTAAGGAATAACTTGTGAGTTTGAGGTTGTGCCTTGCTTTTTGTGTGTGTATTCACATATATGATGCAATAAGAAAGTTGTGGGAGGAGTTAGTGAGTGATGAGGTGCAACAATGAAATGAACCAACAATACATGCATCACGTGTTACAAATTACTTTACCAATCACGGCTTGCCACTGACCGGAACTGCACAGCAGATAGTGACACTGTCCTCGATCCTTTAACTCTTACTTTGGACCCTCAGATTCAGACCTATGCCTCGGGAATATACTTTTTGAAAACTATGCCTCATACATATTAGCCTTTGGCGGGACTAGCCTTTGGACAGAAGTAATTAACCACCCACTGCACATATTTTCTTTTCCGAGCCTAGCATAAATATACACGTATAGCCAGCAAGCTAAATAAGCAACCCATAATATATCTAGCCAGCCAAGGTGGAATATCTCCCAGTTTATTATCCCAGCAAGCATAGATCTCTAAGCAGCTAGTACCAAAGCAAGTAATGAAGGTAGTAATAATTCCAATGATTGCATTATAAATGTTTTATACACCAATAGTATTATTAACTCCTCAAAGGTGATCCGTAAGGTAAGTAAGCTTATCAGTTCCAAAACCTACAAGAGGACATCCTCCAAGAATAAATCCTCTATCGTTTCCAAAACATATTGGATCGACGAAGACCAACCTAACTGCTGCTTATCGATACTGCTGCTCCATACTCCCCACCATACTGCTGTTGCTGATTCTTATTCTGCTGGTTATGCCGGTTCTGCTGCTGATGCCCCTACTGCTGCTGCTTATTCTGATTCTAATTGTTCTGCTGCTTGCCTACTCCCCGCTACCCCGATCCCACGCTACCCCACATCGTTTGGAAGGAGGAGGGAGAAACAAAGCTTGCTATAAGTTGTTTAGCTTATTATTGTACAATATATATATATATATATATATCAGATTTTTATTATCCATGGCCAATTGGTTCGGGGCAGAAACTATGTTTCATTGGATCAGATATTTTTAAACCTCACCCGACCACCGGGAGGGAGGGTTAGTGGCTCGTCTCCTCGCCCCATATAATTAAATACTTTTTGTTAATTAATATTGCATTTTTAGTGGGTCCGAGAATATACATACATAGCTCATCGGGACACTTTAATGTATTTTATTACTAATGAACCATATACTCTCCCTTAGGGTTGATGGCTCCTATCCTCGCCCTTTTAAGAATGTTTATTACCCAGGATCCCCAGTGCCATTGCCAAACATTGCTGCCAATCATATAGTCCTTGACTTCAGGTTATTAACGAAAAACAGTCGCCAGGAGGTCATTGAAGAAAAAGCATTGTAAGTACGTACTTGTCATCGTGTCACCCCAATAACCATAGCTGCATACATACCATATACTCTTAAATAGACTAAATATACCTCTTATTCAACCTATTTATAGAGAGATACACAATTAGGTTTACACGTTGGAGGTTACACGGCGAATTGGATCATAAAATCGGATCAGCGGGGTAGCGGAGCCCAGTTAATTTGAGTAGTCAATAAGTCAATAAGCCCCTCCCATTCAATTATAGTAGCCAAGCGGAGTAGTGGATTCGAGCACAGCCAGGTAGGCCAAGCAGAGTAGCATAGTTGAGTAGCCAAGTAGTAGGGTATCCAAGCGGACCAAGCGGAGTCTAGTCAAGTAGCCAAGATAGTAGTATCCCTCAAGTAGCCAAGATAGTAGTATCCCAGTCAAGTAGCCAAGCCAATTATATAAGCTAAGCGCCCCCGAGTATCCAAGCCCAGCTATGACTACCGGAAATGGTTTCTGGACAATGACCTGGCTATGATCAGTTTAGAATCCCAGCTATTCCCTAATGGCTATGCCCGAATATATTTATAATAAGCTATTAACAATGATAAAAGGCAAGTACTACTGGCGATGACAACTGGCTAAAGGCAATGAGCACCACCTCCTGGCACAGTCAATAATATGATGGTCGATCTGCAATGAAACAGGGGGATATTTTGAACAGGAGAGTAGGCTATAATTGGCTATGGGCTTATCTATAAGGATACCTCCTGGCCCTATGACTGGCATCACCACCTGGCAACACTTGGGATCGCCTCTTGGATCGAGTGCAACGAGTAGCATCATTGAGTACCAGCAGCATTGGCTCTTGGGCTCGACTACAAGCATCACCTCTTGGGATCAGTGCATTGAAACCTGGCTCTACATAAACACCTAGATAACCTACTGGCTCTCAACTATGATTGACTAATGGGCACGGACTATTGGACAAAGAAACTCCTTCCTGGTAACATATAACTGGTAGGCACAGAGTAGAAGTTGTATAGCCCTGACCTTGTAGGACTGACTGGCGTATGAACCTACCTATTTCTTTTTGAATTAACTTATGTAACGCATCTTCATTCCTCACAGGGTTCCGTTCCGTCGGGGCCCCGTCCCGTCCGGGGACCACCTCTCTCGGTAGATGTTGTCCATCAATCAAGATCTCAGGCAAGCATCACCCACCTTCCTCTATTGGCGACCTTCTGGCAATGACCACTGGCTATCGACCGGCTGGCAATGACTGACTATCAGACTTTCTATTGGCTATAAGCTACGTTGATTCATCATTTGAGAGAGCCAGACCATTGCAGGCATATCGGAACACAGGCAGGGAAAACAGGTTTCCAATTTCACTGCGAAGAAGTGAGTGCACCAATGAGTTATTTAATTTATTTTATATCGCCGATTAGGAACGACCGGTAAAGGATTTGCACTGGTAACAAAAACAGAGGATAAACCTAGTTAATATTGCCCTGGTTCAGATAGCCTTGTTTAGATAGACAATTTGTTGTTCCATATTAAAAGCCCCCGGTGTTTATTATATATATACTCTTTTTTATAAAACCCCTTTCATATAGATATTGACGGAAATATATAATCATCGGGCTTACTCAAAGATATTTTTATTTATAGACGTTATCATAAAAAGTCCAGTTTGGGCCTCCCGAAATAAGGAATATTATTATATAATAGTAATCGCTGTAGGCCTAGGGTAATAAATATAATCAATCACATAATCATCTGGAGAGGTTAGAGTTCGATTTCGAGGTATAGAGGTTTGAGGTGGAGTTTATAGTGAGGGTAGAGAGCAGATTTATATTTAGAGATCGAGGATTTACGAGCACTTAGTAGCTGCACCGACCATAGGTTCATTCACTGACTAGAGCTTCAAGCAATTAATGAGAAGGACCTCCTGTCTCTGACTGGCTATCGACTTACCTTCTGGCACTGACCTTCAATAAAGTATTACTCCTGGCGAGTATTGGTTATAAGCAACGACAAAAGGCTATGACTACTAGCTATTGGCTAGCGGCAATGACTAGTGACAATGATCGGAAATGGTCTCCAGCCCAGCCCCTGAATACTGCTACTCTTTAACCCTAAAATTGTAAATCAACGTAAGTAATATCTATGGATGTATATAATGAGGTGGTAGCTTGTGATAATTTAGCTGTTGTGACGTGATATGTGGATGTTATGTCCCTGTAGAAAGGCTCCTGGTTATAGGTTGGTTCGAGGTAAGAGGCTCCTTTTCCTTTGTGGCTTACCTCTCTGGTGAGTAAAAAAGGTTCCTTTGCTAGAAGGCTCCAAATAGGTGAGGTACAACTTTATCAGTGTGAAGCTCCAACAATATTTGTTTGTTAAAATGGCATCATTATAAAATCACAACCTCCTTCCTGGGATGAGGAATCGCAAACAGGTAAGCACATAGAATAACCATCACCTGCTCCCAGGGCATGTTGTATTATCCAACTGGTCACGTCGAACCTGGCACAAACACACAGGGCAGTAGCTCCATGTGTCACAGTGTGATTATTTATTTTTACTGTGAGTAGTCTCATTGGAGTATATCTCTGCGTAGCTGTAGGAGTAGTCCACTCCCCGTTAATTAGTCCCCATTGATTAGCTCTAGTTATATGTATAAGTATCTCCCATTGGATTCATTACCTATCCCTGTGGCAACTTACTGGGAATGACCGGTGGGAATGTGATGGGCTATTTTAACAGACATACAATAAGGCATATCCTTATCATTGTGTGACCTCTACGTGTATTAAATGAGGAGGACTCTCTAGCACGTTGTAGCTATAAGTTTGGTTTTCACAAAAGTGGAATAGTTGAAAGAGCCCCATAAGGAAGGCACTGCTGAGCTAAAGCAAAGAACTGAGGAACTAAGCTTAGCTAAAGCTAAATAGTTTTTAGTTTAATTATAGATATTTCAACTGCCAATTGGAAGTCAACAAGGGTTGGTTGGTTGGTTGGTTGGTTGGTTAGTCAGGTGGGAAGACGTTCAATCTCTGTAAGCTAGTAGGTAAAAATTGTTTTTATCTTGGTGTTTAAAATGGAACAATATTTCGGGATATTAATAAATAAATAAAGTAGAGGCACAAGTCACATAGGGCAGGTACGGACTAAGGCAAGTAAGAAAGACAAATATTGACTCTGTTTAAATAAAGCTTAGGTAACCTTATGGACCTTAACCGTATGGATACAAACAATTGGAAGTGTACTGTAATTATTTGATATAGAGAATGAATATCTTTATATAATTTGTTATAGATCCTATAATTAATACCGTTCCTAGTTGGGAGTAAGTTAGCATGGCATGACGGACCCGACGAACGATCAGAAGAGTATTATCCATTCCATCTTTATCCTAAACTTTTTTTTATTATGGGGGCGGAGCCGCTTAAAGTAGGAGGGAATTCACGCATCTCTATACTTATTACAATGAAGGCAAATAGTACACAAGTATTCTAAGTGCTATGACCTTAGCTTTGAACGAGCAGTGAAAGAATAATAAAAAGAATAAAAAGAAGAAGGGGGCCCTCTTTGGCTTGGATCTTGTTGGGTTGAGATAGTTCAGGTTTTATCTCGTGGAATGGGATCTGGAAAAAAGTGGTTTTTATTGCTTACGAACGCTTGCCTACTTGGGCACTGCCAACAACAACTCCGCTTGGCACAGAATTATAGAAACCCCTTTCATTTGCTGTTTTTCATCCATAAAATCGCATCTTTAGGGGGTCATTTCATCGGGACAATCAAATTCTTTTTTCCTTAATGGAACATACCCTTTTAAAGCGTTTACCTATTAAAAGCTGGATGGCACTGATTGCTTTGAGCGTTAGCACTTCTTGATGGATGGAGCAAGGACATGGAAGAAGCTTTAGGAGGAAATAAGACCCGAGCCGGGATCACTTCAGTATACGCCCCCCCCGGCGAAAGGAAAAGGGGATCCGCTTTAATTCGTTGACCTAACCGTGCCTACCTTACCTCATATTCAACCATTATAATTTATATTCCCAATACTCCCAATAAACTCTAACATTATGCCCTCATCACCCCTATGTTACCAATGCTCCGCGCCTTACCCAGCAAGACCGAGGAACTGCTGGTTCACCTCACGCCGCCAAAAACTAGACATCCGACCTCACCAGCAACCCGTCAGGAACTGGAAAGACCTTTAGCACCAGCCGACCATAGCTAGCACACCTTCCAACATAAACAGCAGACCAACAGCACCCATTTTATGGAACGCTTTATCCACAAGATTAGAGTGAGGGCCTGCCCCAAGATAAAAGGGGGATATTAGGGATCATCAAATTATATACTATGCATACGTCGCGCTTGCCTACTTCTATTGTTTTGGTCGCAGTTTTGATCCGGCAGATTGCTTCTGCTGGTTCAGGTTGGCTCCGGTGGGGTTTGTTGAGATTGTCCCAGGTTGGCTTGCTTATGCTGCTGGCTTTGGAGTAGTCGCGGGGAGAACAAAGTGTGATAGAAATAATATGGGTTGGGATAAAGTAAAGAAGAAGGGAACTTTATAGCTAACGCCTGCCTACCCACTTGGTTGGGCACAGCCCAGAACTTCGCTTTGCCTGAATTTGGGGAAACTTATAAGTTTATAGTTTTGTTATTGAGAATTGCACTTTTAGGGGTCAGATAGCCAATGACTCATCGCGGATATTAAATGAATTTTTGATATAGTTAACCATACCCTTTTAGCACATACCTATAACAGGATGGATTGACCCGTTTGAGCGTTAGCAGCACCTATTGCTGGCTTGCTTGCTGGATTTTCAGCTGGAGGAAGGATGGAAGAAGGGAAGGAGGAGAAGGATGACATTAGCACAAGAAGGTCATACTTCAATCTACGCTCGCCTCTTGGCTCTAGTAATTTTGCCAGGCAGGAGATCACTCGACGTTGGCTGACTTGGCTACTGGGTTTACTCCAAAAAAAGCAGAAGCGATTGAGATTTATGTTACAAGGAGAGTGTAAGATAACAAGACATATTTCCTACATGTGCAGCCAATTACACTTAGACTTGCACTATTCCCATTAGATAAAACTAAACAGGTCTATTTTTATATGTAAGCTATAACTATAATAGCATCTAGTTCTCTACAATGGGTATAGTGCCTATTTCTTGAAAAGGAGACAACAAGAAGCTTCTTCGCTAGAGCTCTGCTAAGTACCTCTTTCTTTCTAATAATGGACACAACTGGAAGTCTATTCTATTGGGAAATTGAAACTCTATCGGTTAGAGAAAGGCAAGTTGAAAAGGCTATTATTGAGTTAACAGGAAATAGATTTATAAGATATGATATTGCATCTCTACGTTTAACTTTGCCATATAGGATACTTCCCAGTCCTTTGATTCTGCTATCAGCCCCGTATCGGATAGGCCAGAGGGAGTATTAGTAAGCTTTCTATCCGTAAGGTACTAACCATAAGGTAGAGTAGATAATTGGACTAAAAATAGTATCTTACTGCCTTTTAGAACATTGATAAGAATAAATATATATATTTATTTATGGGAATAATCCAGTGGAATAATAATATCCATGGTAGCTCTACCCTAGAGGTGGTTGGGTAGGCGTTACCAGTTATTTGAACCGGATGGGGTTCTACGTGACTACCAGTTATCGATCCACCGTGCCCAGGAAGGACGTGTTCGTGCCAAGTTATCCATAACCCATACTAATAGAATAATATGGTGTCTGCTCATTGACATGGACTAAGGAGGCACGGAACAACTAATCTCTTGTTTAGAGGGTTGGATGACGACCCTCCATCGGGTTTAGACCGCTCCCCCCCCAAGTAGAAGGGGGTGGAAAACATAATCTCTCTCTATCCCGTTCGGTGACTCGTAAAGCCCGCAAGGCAGCGACCCGCTCA
>Ga0233336_1000106_pt1 | contig 14555 bp, 13 predicted proteins | sample GEONDECOMP225_FD_183636 | JGI IMG/M metagenome (GOLD analysis project Ga0233336, IMG submission 183636) | Leaf litter microbial communities from Shasta-Trinity National Forest, California, United States - GEON-DECOMP-225 | ecosystem: Environmental > Terrestrial > Plant litter > Unclassified...
CTGCCCCCACCCATCCACATAGTCACAACAGCCAGCACGCGAGATCTAAGCTAATCGGCCAGCAGCCATCAATCCTATCCAGAGTCTCAGCACACGTTCTATTGGGTTCTTCCCAGCCTTCCTTCATTGTGACCAGCTCTCGGTTTCTAGCATCCATCACGTATCAAACAGCTTCTTCGGATTCGTCCAGCAGCCTTCGGCTCTACTAAGAATAGAAAGAGAGTGAGACATCTAATTTATTCTGAACAACTACTATTGGGATTCAGAGTTGCACTAATTAGTAGAAGTATCTTTATTTAAAGAACGACACTGCACTGTTTCGCTAAAGTGAAGGAACAACTACTCAAGCTTTGCTAAAGCAAAATAGTAAATATATAGAACTGAGTTGGACTAGTATAAAGAAGAACTAATAGCACTACAGAATCACGAAAGATAAGTGTTATAAGACAAATTGAACTAAAGTTCTAAATATAGAGCGTATGAATTCAAGCTTAGTCAAAGGCAAATAAGAGAAAGGGTTCATATAAAGAGTATGGTTTAACTACTAGTCATTTTGTTATAGGGAAAGCAAAATTCCCCGATTAGACCTATTTTAATAATATCATAAGTATGATACTGACCAGCATAAAGATCTAAATTGACTGCAGCAGACGCTCTACAGGAGGATACAGGATAGGTGAGGGATCCCTCGGATTCGAAGGTTGGAGTTGAGGTTCATAAAACCAGCAAAGGTATGGTTATAACCCAACATAAATATGCATATTCTTTCTTGTCTAAATTTTAGATGCTTGAATGCAAGCCAATAGCTACACCAGTGGAACTCAATCAAAAGATGAGAGCAGATGAAGGTTTTTCCCATTACCAGATCCCTTAATGTATAGAAGTCTAGTTGGAGGACTTCAGTACCTCACATTCACTAGACCAGATATAGCATTCATTGTAAATAAAGTGTGCCAGTATATGCACTCAATAAGGAAGACGCATCTTGAAGCTGCAAAACGGATCATGAGATACGGGACAAAAAAGTTTATTCTACTCATCATCAAGTGGAGATGACCTATCATCCTACACAGATGCGGATTGGGCTGGTTGTCCAGACGACAGACGATCAACTACAGGGTTCTGTGTTTTTCTGGGTAAGAACCTGATTTAATGGAGCGGAAAAAAAGAACGGTTTCCAGATCGAGCGCAGAAGCAGAGTATAGAGCCATGGCGGCAACTGGAGCTGAGGTTACTTGGTTGATATATTTGCTGAATGATCTTGGTATCCAATGCAAGTCCCCAGTCACTATTTAATATAGTATTGTGATAACAAGAGAGCCATCCACCTATAAGCAAATCCTATGTTTTATGCTAGAACCAAGCACATAAAGATAGACTATCATTTTCTAAGACAAAGGGCCTAAGACGTTTCTAATCCGTCCTGAGTGGCGGCGTTGCTTATTCGAAACACTGCTTTATGATCCAGGTGCATAATGTATTTTATGGCTTTCTGTCGTGAATAATGAATGGGGTAATCAATGTTGACTTTCATAGATATGGATCTAATGTGTATGAGAGATAATTACTTAGGTAATCTGTTGATTCCTTGTACATAACCTCCAACACATCTTTAAGGTCTTGGCTACGCTTCGGGTGAGACTGTCTTCCCTTATGGAAGGAAGGCTAAAAATGCTAGCGTAACTATATTACAGTGGTACCCCTTTGTTGGTGACCTGACAATAACCCTGGTTTCACCATTTGACGCCAACAAATGGTTCCGTCACCGGGACCTGGTCTTTAGAAAGAGGTTTATGTAAGATGTCTCAGTGGATCTACAAGCATGAGATATAAAGATGGTGGGAAAGGAAGTGTGAATCTTTTGTACGACCGGAAGCCAAGTTGTGGCAGAAGAATCCTCAGGTGGTGAAGCAATCTCTTTTGTATTATGAACCCGCAAGTGACCAGTATGAGATCTTCTGGATTGAGTTCCCAATGAAGCTTTCTGCATGGTGGCAGCGACTTCAAGAAGCACCGGAATACAAAGAGAAGAAGCACTATTTCCCAGACTTTTGAAGATCTGGTAGCACTATATCATGTGGATCATCAATTTGTGCATGCCATAGATTTTTGGGTCCTTAATACGCTTTAGGGGTATCCTATAGAGTTCGCTACCATAAGTATCTTATTATAAGGCAAAAGTGTTTTTTTAAGGACGGAACTCGCGGAAGACTTATAAAGGAAATCCCTCTTTGAGTAAATATTTTTTTTCTTTTTAAAGGTTAAAGCTGTGTTTTTAGTCGTGTAGGTACTGTGCCCGATAGTAACCGTTGACTAAAGCTTTGATAGCTTCTTGCCCCTACGAGTCATACTTGGATTTATGCTACGAGTCTTAGGGAACACCCGAGCTACCCCTAAAGTTTCATTAAACACCCGGACCGTGAAAATCATAAAATAATCATGCATTTTGAAGGACCAAAGTGCGGGGCTACTCGACTAAAAGGAGAGGGAATTTTTACATTTAGGGTTGCACCTAGAGGTAGTACTAAATGATTAGACATTGGGTGTGAGCTATTGAAAAGAATGACATTTTTAACACTACCTATGTAGGCATTGACTCAGGGGAAGTTGACTTGAGGGTATTAGGGTAATAAACCCGGATAAATTCATGATATTCCACATTGTTCAAACCTGTCTCCCTGGGCATTTGAGAATCTAAATTGCTACTTTGAGGTCCGGCCCTAACCTACTATAGTCTATTTGGTACAATGTTGAACTTGTCACCTCAATTATATACTTGTAGTAGCCCTCAACTGTACCTTCTATTTCTCTATGAATGATACCAATATTTAGACCCTCAACCGTACCTTCTATTTCTCTATGAATGATACCAATATTTATATATGAGAATGATACCCATATTTCTGTATTTAGGTATTGATCCTCTCCCTTATGGTCGAGCATGCTTACGCAACCTCTTTTTTTCATAAAAAACCCCTCTCCCTTATGGTCGAGCGGCTCCGCCCCTATAGTGTAGTTTGTTCATCGCATAGATCGCATAGGTAGATTCTGTCACTAGGTAGTAGGTGGTGGTGTAAATGGGATCTTTCTTTTTACCTTCCCAGCATTAGCACAGGTTTTGACTTCATAGTGTGTATTTCCTGTTGTTGTTCCTTGTACTGTTGTATAATAGGGAATAAAGGGAAAAGAGATAGAGGCAGCAGGTGGTGTAGTTACATATCAACCAGCCATTGAAGCATCTGAGTGGTTAATTCAAGTTTGATATCCATATGTCGAGGTAAAGCCATACATCAGTAAATAAAGTGTCAAAACTACCACCTCGCCCCGGATTCCTGACTACTAGTTCCTATAGTGTGGGTATGCACTTTCAACTATTTACCGGGGCAGTATCGATATTGAGTTCCATCAGATACAGATTAAGGGATTTCTCTAGTTTCCCTCGTTGACTCAGTTGCTCTACCAGTTGCTTGTGATTCAGTTCCGGGATTAAGATTATTGTGCTAGGGTTTAAGATTTGATAGATCGAGATGAAGCAGTTGACTCAGTAGTTGCTTTCGATGAAGCAGTTGATGAGCCCGTTGATTCAGTAGTTCTATAAGTAGCATATGCACCATACGCAGATCCAGCAGCTTCTCCATCAGTATAGGTCACATCTGGTCCTGTTCCGGGTTTTTGCACATGACTATTCAAGTAATAGGCAGGAGCAGCATAGCCAGTAAAAGAGCTAGTTGTTGTAGCACCAGTACCAGTTTATGAACCACCAACTGCATCATTGACTGATTAAAGCACTGGCTCTCCGATGATCCCGTAGCTTTCTTTGTATCTGCTACTGGTATATATATATCTGGGAGAGATGCTAGCTCTTATGATGCTGGTTATGTTTCTTTTACTGGTCAACTAAACTTGGGGCAACTTAAGCTGCTACTATTGATGCTGTTGGGTCTCGATCAACCGAATCTACTTTAATGCCTGAGATTCGACCTTTATCCAGATAGATTTATGAGCCTTGTACTTTTCTTCTTCGGAGGGGAAAATCACCATACTACTTGTGCGCCGATTCCCCCCTAAAGAACACCTAACCACCCTTACTGTTCTTTCCCCCACCCTGCCAGGAGATAAAGCAAACACCCTGCCAGGAGATAAAGCAAAAGCGCGGTAGAAAGAAAGAAATAATAATTACGACAGTGAAAGAAAGTCTAAAAGGTATCAGTGTTTTGGTAAAGCTTAGATATTATGATGAGGAAAAAGGGAGCCTTCGATCACTCATCTTGAAGTCTATCTATTACTTCATCCTTTCTAGCTATTTCTTCTTGAAGTCTAGCTATTACTTCAGGCACAGAACAGACACAGAGCAGGGAAGCATTCAAGCAGGTTCCAGAGTTCCAATCTATATATGTAATAACGCTACAGCCTCTCATAAAGCACAAAGAGAGAATAGCCCACAGATAACATGATACTCCTTTGGGTCAGTAGGCGGGTTAATGCAAACAGTACATCAATTAGTTTATAAGGAGACAGCACATCACATCTCATGCAGCTCCTTAAGCGGTTAGGGGAACCGAACAGCTAGCTATGACTCCTTGCAGTCAGATAAGCTCAACTCTTCTTATCGCACAAGTATCAAGAGCAGAGCATCTATAGAGTCGCCTTTACTCCTTGATTATGAGCCTCACTTCATATATGTTATTAAGAGTAACCACCTTATAGCTCTCAAAGGGACAATTCAGCTTCATGTAGGTTAATCATGCATTCTATATATGTTATTACATCATTACTACACCCGTACATCTAGGCTCACTTCAGTCAGCTCAATCAACTCAGTCAGATCAGATAAGTCAGGCCGGTTCACTACAACTTCAAGCTTGTTGGAGCATATCTAAGTAAGCATACACGTGTGGACAACTATAATTCGTATACGTCGTATCATCGTGAGTCTCCGGCGTCTCAGACCTCGTTTCCGGATTAGTCAAATGGTAAGGCTCAGTAGCAGACATCAAATTGTTATGCGTCTTGGCCTTCATATCGTTGTTAGGCAAACTAGAAGCATAATACCGAGTCAACCCTTCGGAACTAGAAGCCTTTATACATTGTATACCCTACTCTATTCAATCGAGAAGTAGTTGGATTCTGCACTTATCAAAAGGTCTTCTCTTAAAGCAAGTGTTGTTTAACGCCCCGCCCGTGAATGCTAAAAGATTAAGGCACGGAGTGGTAGAGCAGTGCCAGCGAGAATGCTTCCTTTCATATTCAAGATATGCCTCTCAAATTCGAGAGAAAAACAAGAAGCATGGAAGATTCGGAGATAGAAAGGTAAAGAAAGATAAAAAGTAAGAGTAGGTAGAGAGAGTTAAGGCAAGAGAGAGAGAGTCAAGGCAAGAGAGAGAGTGCGATAATACCTCCTCACAAATTCGAGAGAAATAAGATGAATTAAAGGGAGAGAGGAAAGGGAAGAGAAGGAAGAGCAGTGCCATCATCAGTTGATTATGCACGGTTGGGTCATTACATATACAATATAATAACTTAATCATTACTAGGAATATGACTAGTGTAAGAGGTACTTATTTTCATTCGGTATTCGTCGGTATGGTTCTTTTCACTTGCTGGTTGAATCAACCCCTGGCTTGCAGAATAAACACAACACAGGCTAGGAACAGAAACAACAGCTGGTCAAAGAACCCGGCTTATTGCGCTTGCTCTTCAACTTTGATATACCTCCTATACACCTGCTGCCTTCTAGATTTGATCTTGCCACATTACTTGAGTATCTTTGAGGAACTATAAGCATTTACCCCTTTTTCTGCCTTCATCACCAAGTCCCGCAGATGCCTTACCAGGTCCAACAGATAGATGCCTTTCACCTTTAGCCCACCAAGTTCAAAACTAGTCCACCAGATGCCAGTAGCCGCGGTTCCAGTTCCAGAAGCAAGAGATCTAGCTTATCCACCACTACTACCAGTACCAGCAGCAGAGAGTAAGCAGAGGCTAGAGCGCAAGGACAGCAGCATCGACGCTAGTTGTTTAAGCAATAGATCCAGTCGATGATGCCACAGTTTCTGTAGTTGGCACCAATATAACTTGAATATCTATACCCAGTTAGAGTCCCAGTAGGATATCTAGTTCCAGATCCACCAGCACCAGTTGGAGCACCAGTTTAACCTATTGAAGCAGCAGCTCCATAAAACTAGTAGAATAAGCCTCATTCCCAGGATCATTTGAATAAGCGGAACCAGGCTAAGCAGCCTTCCCATTCACAAGCACCAGTTTCACCAACATTGTTTCCAGCTTCAGCGGCAATTTCACCATCATTCTCATTCTCACCAGTAGAAATGAATTCTTTCAATCAGCAGTGAAAGAACATTCCCAAGAGCATTTCAAGTAGCAGCAAAGCCAGTAGCAGTATATTCTTTTATAGAGAAAGACCCACCATCAGCATAAAAGCCATAAGTATAGACAGTAGCATAGCCAAGGGCAGCTAAGAGGGATGTTCTATCAGAGGAAGGAATCAATACTTGTAGACTGTAGACTTAGGAATGAATCAATACTAAGCAGAACGAATCAATACTTTATACTCTTTATTCCACAAGGAAGATAGACCAGCAGGAATAAGCTATGAACACAATTCAGTCGCATTACATTACTAAAATACAAAAATGCATCGTTTATCAGCATTATACGAATTTCTCTACATGAATAATAGTAGTATTTATGCCCAAACGAAGCGAAGAGACTCGCATAAGTAGGTGTCTGGCTGCAATGAAGTCTGCTGCATGGCCAGAACGTATCTATGCCGATGGCACCATAGTAGAATAGCCCACAAGTTCAACGTCTTTATGCGAGATCGTATATGAACATGACCACATAGTAGGCACCAGACCATCCAGAGTCGTAACCAGGCGGAGTCGTAACCAAGCAAGCAGAGTCTCTGAACCTAGCAGCTTTGGCATAAGCACCTGCAACTAGCAGCTTTAGGCAGATTCCACGTATCCATGCCGATATCGTATGTGAACCAAGTATATATGGCTGCTATGACGAGGTGTCTTCCGCAGGCAGGACAGGTTTCCCAACTAGGTATTCTGAATATACGAATCCAGGTTCAAACGTAGAGGTGCCGGTATCGTATGTGAAAACTCAATATGAAGATCCAAGTGTGTCTCCATATGGCTAGCTCTTATATTAACACGTAGGCACCATACCGGACTATCAAGGCTTTCACTCATGTTCAAGGTGCAACTTCTCCATGCCGATATCATATATTAATACAAGTGAAAACTTAGATATGCCAATATTATAACTAGTCTCTATGGCAGCAGCATCGTAGAGCCCAGCTCTTGTATCGACCGGCACCGGGTTGTTCATGGCTCCATGTCCAAAGCTAGGTCCAAATAGGCCCCATAATGGCAGCAATAACAACGTATCTATGACAACTAGGCACCAGACCTAGTAACCAAGCGGAGATCCTCTTAGCCCATTCATCGGGTCAATGCAGCACAGCTAGCTCTGACATCAACTCTTCTAGGTCCAGTAAGAGCCTACATAGTCCCAGGTCCTAAGTCTCTATGCAAAATCGTGTCAACGTATCTTTTTCCTAGGTAGTTAGCTTAGGTTAACACGTATCCATGCCGACATCATATAGTAATAGTTTTTGTAGTTGGTCTGGGTTCATAACCAAGTAGAATAGTTCAAGTATAATAGTTCGCTGGAGCTCGCGGAATCTGACAAACAATACTGATTTGCTTACTCGGGTCGGACGGGGAACTTCCCACTTGTCTAGATCTCACAGCCCTGTAGATAGAAGCCCAATTTATCAGCCCTAGAGAAAAGCCCTAGAGATGCTTTAGGTGCAACGTCTCCATGGCAACATCATATATTAAGATGTTTTGTAGTAGGTCCAGTAGAGGAGCTGGCAACACATCGTATATGAACCACGGAGATATGCAAGCTCATATGGTAACAAGCAGATATGCCGAGATCAGATCCCAGGTTGTTCCTTATCTACCAGGTAAGGAATCATGGCTACAAGTAAGTATCTATGCGAAATATAGGTATTTAGATTCTGAGCCTAGCTCTGGCATCCTGGCGTAGTGGATCTCCACCCTAGCATCATCAACTAGCCTGAACTAAGATAGATTGCACCATATTATCTTCTAGGTCTAGTAGTAGGAGCCTCCAGTAGGTCTGCCGGCTTTCACCAAGGCTAGCACAAGGATTTATGCACGGCAGGGGATATCGGGAGGCCTTAGGAGGGCATGGGACGCTCAGAACTAGACTTGTAGTAGTCCGGTATGGCATCGTATTATAACATCGGATGACAAGGACAGATGCGGTTCTTCAACTTGGTGGACTAAGGCTCAGACTAATATGTATAATTTCTAAGGTAGGAGCTAGTGAAACTAGATTATAGGAGCCAGGTAGTAGATATGGCGATATCAGATATTAACACTTCTCCATGCAAGCTTTTCTAGTAACTAACTAGTTTTGTGTAGTAGTTGTTCCACCCCAAGTAGAAAAAGAAGCAGAGTATCTGAGCCCAGCTCTGGTGGCAGTAGTAGAATTAGATCTTCTGGAGAGCAACGTATCTATGCGAACATTCATATGTTAAGCGGGGAAGTGTGAGCCTGAGTGAAAATGATATGCAACTCCAAGTAGTAGAGATGCAAAATATAGTTGGTGAAATCTGGCTTTCACGAGGTCCGGAGGGCTCGACCGAGGCAGGAGGGAGAGGCGTTTCACTTGGATCGAACTCTGAGGCTATGTATGGGCCTTGGCACCGTTCAACCCATATGGAGAGCTGTGGAGACCCGGTTTAAGCAGAGCCAGCTAAGGATAGATAGCGACTAACTAGTAGGTGATCACGTCTATATGCCGATTATAGGTGAAAACTTCTATATGCCAATATCATATATTAACACTAGCTTAGGGCCAAATAATATGTTAACATGTGGTTCTGGTTATATGGATTGAACGGCAGGGGATATAGAGAGGCCTGCCAAAGCACATTGGACGCTAAGAACTAGACTTGTAGCAGCAAGATCGAGACAAGTGCAGAAGATGCAAGTGAAAGTGGTCAACTTCTCCATGGCGATATCATATATGAACCAAGTATATATGGTGATATGGCTGCAATGAGGTCTGCAGTTTATAATGTCTCTACAAAATCTAGCTAGTTAGAATCTGGCTTTAACAAGGCTGCTAGCGCTTGGATTGAACTAGCATATTCTTAGCTCAGCTCTGGCATCCACCTGGTGGCCTTAGTAGTGATCTCCCAGCAGCATCAACTAGTCCGACTGGCAGGGGCTTGGGACACGTCTCTATGCGACGTCATATAGTTGTTCCTAGGTGTAGAGCCAAGTAGTATACAATCCCAGCCAGGTCTATGAGATCTGCTAGTTGAGTTATCCCAGCTAGGTATTCTCCGAGGACAAGTCAGAGGCCTAGGTGTAGAGCTAGTAGAATTAGGATAGATAGGTCCTAGCGTAGTATACAATCCCGTAGTCTCCCCATCAATCCCAGCGTAGTCTCCAATGGTGGATTCTCTTAGCCCAGTTAGTGTAAACGTATCAATGCTAAATGTAGGATGTGAGATTCTGGCTTTCACGAGACTAGCACTATGAAGATCCAAGTGTACCAGTTAGGAGTAGGCCCGGTGAAGAAGATCCGAGAGGACCAGGCGAATCTGCTGGGACTGTCCTTCTAGCAGCTTGGGAATTGCCCAGGACCATGGCGAGATTCTATTGTTACGACGTAGGTACCACTACTAGTGGAGATGCTGGTCTAAAATGCAAATTCAAGTGTAAACGTATCCTGCTATTATATATGTAATTAGCTCTTACCTTCGCAGAGCTCTTTGAGGGGAAAAAATGGGACTAATGAACCTACTGCAACTCATTTTCTTTGATGCCTGTCTAATTAAATGATTATTTACGTCATTTTGTGCCCTTCGATAGGAAAAGAGGGAACGAATGATGCCAAGATCGTTAGTTATGGCAGATAGATTTTCTGCTGTAGGGGAGAGGATTTGGGAGGTCTGGTCGCAGGTCCTGTAATGTCGAAATCGTCGACGGAGGAGAATAAGTTCAGAAGGAATTTGATTGAGCACAGCAGGAGCAAAGCCATAAGCATCAGTAGCAAGAGCAAAGCTATATACGGAGGTAGCACAGGAAAGGCAGCAGAAGCACAGGCAGAAGCAGCGGCATAAGCAAAGGTAGCATCTCATCCTGTTCCGGGTTTATGCACATTCTCTACTTTCATTATTTTTTTTTCATCCCGATCCTCTCCACTCCCCCTTCCATTTACCTTGTCCAAACGAAATCTATTTACTTAGTCTAGGTGGCCTTTGACTCGCGATGCGATGATCCTTCCTTCTCTGGACATGCTACATCTTCAGCCTCAGCAGATACAGTTGACCGACCTTACGTAGCGGCACTAGTAGCACCACCTACAGAAGCATACCTAGGAGCATAGATAGCCTTATAGATAGCAGCAGTAACAAAGCTAGCACCAAGAGCAAAGGTAGCACCTAAGGCATCAGAAGCATAAGTACCACTAGCTAAAGATCCAGATGCACCAGTAGCATAGGTAGCAACATAAGCAAGGGTTGGGACAGAGGCAAAGACTGCATAGGCTAGAGTAGCATAAGTAGCAAAGCTAGCAGAGGAAGCAATTGAAGCACCCGTATAAGCACCAGTTTTAGCACTAGTACGAGAGCATAGGAATAAGCATACGTAGCAAAGATAGGAGCAGGAGATCCAGAGCAAATAGCTTCTACAGTACCAGTATATGGCAGAAGTAGATCCAGTAGCAGCATATCTACCAGTCTAAGCAACAGAGGCGAGGACAGGTGCACTAGTAGATCCTACAGGGACAAAAGCTAGGGGTGTAGGAAAAAATGGTAGATTTAGATCCATACCCATTACCAGTAGGAGGAGGGTTCAAGATGGATATAAATAGGCCACAGCTGGGTGCAGAAGCAAAGGCAAGAGCAGCTGATCTAATTCCAGCTCCTTAGTTCATTTAAGATCCCATTCCCGTACTAGCGGGGGCAAAGGCCATGGGAGCATCTGAGCCGGTTGTTATAGATCGATATTTAGTCCCAGATCATTTTCACAGCCGGGTGTTCAGCCTCCTTCTGCTAGCGTGGTTCCACCTAACTATGATAGGGTACCATCTGATTAAGAGTGGCCTCCATCTCTAGGATCGCGGGGTTCTACCTGATTCATACCAGGAGTTTCCACCTCCTTATGCAGAAGTGGTTCCGGATTATCCGGAGGATTGGGATGATTCAATTTATGATTTGAATGATTCAGCTTATTCGGATGGGGATAACTCAGTTTATATGGATAGGGATGGTGCTAGTGGTGCTTCATATACAGCTTCATACGGACCACCTTAAACTGGAACCGGGCTAAGGGGAGCTACTGGGTATGGCTATCGATCTCGATCAAAAAAGTCGTATATATCTCCTTCACGAACTGGATCACCACGATTCAAATTTGGTGCTTCAACTGAACTGCATAACCAACCGATGAACCAACCGAAGCCACTGCTGCTTATGCTGGGTACGGGTCTGGGTCTCGATCATGAACAACATAAACTGGGTCTCGATCTCGAAATGTATCTGTACCTGTCCTTGCTTATGATGCAACAGGCTCTGCTGCTGGCTTTGAGTCTGGTTAATGTACTATACAGAGAGGATCTATTGCTTAAGATGTAGCTTAACGTGCTTCAACGCAAGAAGTAGAGGTAAAGGGAAAGCCAGGAGCGGAGCCATAGCCGGCCACACAGCAGCATAAAAGGCAGGAGTAGATGCTGTTAGTGGAGGTGGGAGTTTGAGAATCAAAAGTCCCATTTTATTTTCATCTTCAGATTGCATCAGGATATTACCAGGGCTAGTATCACCGAAGGCTTAGGTAATAGGCGGAGGTTTCTAAGTAAGATTTTCAGTAAGGTCCCAATGAGGTCCGCCCTTCATCTGCTAGTTAATAGGAGGTCTCGACTAAAAGGAGAGGAAGAGGACCAATTATCTGCTACAATTGTAAACAGCCTGGGCATTCGGCGCGAGACTGTCCGAATCCTTGCACGACATGCACATATTTTAGACAGCTGGATCATGCGACGGAAGACTGTCCGCAGCTGATCGCAAAGTGGCAGGAGAAAAGGAACCAGAACGTGCAGATGATAGCAAAGGGGGAGAAGAGAATTGTACACCAAGCTCATGTGTACCCTTTACATACCTAAAAATGCGCTTGGCTTCCTTCCAATGTGATTCGCGAGGCTCTTGCTTGTACCTCGATATAAGGTTGACAACAAAGGACCCGGTTGAGCTCCTTGAATGGTACAAAGTCCAGCTTGTCCTTACTCCAGAATAACTTCCGAAAGGAATCACTCAAGGCTGCACGAGTGAGTCAGAAAGTTATTCCTGAATCCATTTTTGAAAAAGGAATCTTATTATCTCCACCCACCACCCATTTTGGAAATCTTATTTTTTAACAAAACACAAACTTATTAGTTAGAGCAGATCTATGATGGGGTATATATACAACCCACACTGGATCTTGCTTTAATCCAACCAAAAGATACCCCTTTGATTGCTCTAAACAACCTACGAGAGGATAAAGACACAGCTTTTAAAGGTAGGAAAGCATAGGAGTGTTAATTTTCCCTACTAGGGCTCGGCGCTAATCAAATGATTCTCCTCTAGAAACAGGGTTTTCTCCTCTCCTTTTAGTCGAGACCTCCTTCCGTCGGACCTCTCGGCGCTAATCAAATTATTAGCAAATACACAACTGGTTATTCTTTTTTTGAAGGAGCTTTATTCCCAACAGCTTATGAAATAAAAGCCGCTTTGCTGGCCGTGATGTTGCTTGTCCTGGGAATACTTTATTCTCTGGGGATGACGGGTCAGCTGATACTGGGAATGAGGAGGCTGGGGATCCCGGTCCAACTTATGCTTATTGGAATGCTCCTGTTGTCGTTCTGCTACTTTTGCTGCTTTGGTTTGACTTCCTATTGCTGGTTTTACTGGGAATGCTTATTCAAATAATGTTAGTGAAATTGGTAATGCCGCTCCAACTGCTTCTGGGGCTGGGAATTATGCTCTCGGGAATGAATGACCCGGTTAAACTGGTGCTGTTGGTTCTAATCATGATGATGGGAATTCTGCTGGTTAGACTGGTGCTGTTGGTTCTAATCATGATGATGGGAATTAGGCTCCTTCAACTGGTGCTACTTGGAATGATCCTGGGATTGCTGCTCTGGGAACTGAGGAAGCTCTGGGAATAAAGGTTCAACTACTACTGATGGTGCATATGGGGATGACGGGATAAAAAGCCTCAGTTTAAAGATCATTTACATAAGCAGTTAAGCAGGCATCATTCCGAGCATCGGTTGAAGCATCAGAACGACCAACAGCCCCATCAGCACTAGTTGAATATGCACCAGTTGAACCAGGCTCATTTAAAGAAGCATAAGTTGTCGAATCAGCAGGATCAGTTTAAAAGGGTTATTTGGCCATTCCCAGCACCATTACCTTAGCTTTACCTACTATTTTCCCACCTCCAACAACTAGTACATCTGTAGCCCTAGACCTGGAATGCATGTAGTGAGTCACCCATTTCTATCACTTGAAGTGTTTAGGGGGCAGGCTCTACCACTGGGGATTCCCCTAGCATGAGGTTTTTGGTGGATCAGAATACAACAGACAGGCCCAGTACTTGTTGTGGTGTTACGAACTAGACCTTACCTTCTACTAGATACAGATTTACTTTATGGATGAATCGATCAGACCCCATCACACACCTAGGAACCCACCCGTTCTTCCCAACAAGCGCTCGCTTCATCGATCGGCCTAATCTGCTTACCTTACCTCCATGCTCTTGATTTCTTGCCAAGTATAGGGTAGGGTTGCTCTCCCTGCTGGGATACGCCCAACCTAGTCTTACCTTACCAACTAGCCCAGGGTCAATGGATCGGAGGAACACACACACTTATTGAAATATCTTTGTTTCTTCCCCCTTCCTGTGAGGGAATGCCGCCGGTTCCAATGCTTATGGAAATGATCCCGGGAATTATGCCCCTTCAACTTATGATTCAATCGCTGGGTCGACTGCTCTTGGGAATGATCCTGGTAATGCTATTCTCGGAACTGCTCCGGAAACTGCTGATCCTGGGATTGCTGCTTATTCTGCTGCCGGAAATAATGTTCCTTAAACTGATTCTAATGTTAGTTCAACTGCTGCCTTTGCTGCTTGGGCTGAAAATCCTAGTGCTCCGGCAACTTATGCTTGGAATAATGCTCCTTCAAATGACCCTGGTATTGCTGTTCTGGGAATAAATTATCCTGGAACTGGGGCTGATAATGCTGATACTAAGGCTACTCCTTCAACCACTTATGATAATGACCCTGGAAATGCCGGTGAAACTGACGATGGAACTGCTGCTTCAAATAATTCCATTTCTGCTGATGATGGGGATCCTCCAATTGATGTTGGGTCAACGGCCTATCGTCTCTTCCGCTTCCTTCATGTTGAAATGGATGTGCCCGGCCCGGGCATTCGGTC
>Ga0233336_1000108_pt1 | contig 14334 bp, 8 predicted proteins | sample GEONDECOMP225_FD_183636 | JGI IMG/M metagenome (GOLD analysis project Ga0233336, IMG submission 183636) | Leaf litter microbial communities from Shasta-Trinity National Forest, California, United States - GEON-DECOMP-225 | ecosystem: Environmental > Terrestrial > Plant litter > Unclassified...
GTTGCTGCTTCAATTTAAGGATAACATCATTTCAAAAACCAAATCGATCCCCGGCAATGCAGGGTAGGGATCTTTATCATCCAATCTCGAGAACTTTGAAACAGCATATGTCTTCATTCCATTGATATAAACCTCCATTTTTTACAGCCTGCCAATTGGAAAGATCCGCCGCGACTGGTTAGCCAGACGTAGTTGTAACGGTGAGTACACCAAACTGAGTTGTCCTATGGATTCCCAGGACTTTTTAGGTAGGATGTTCACGTCCTATCCCAGTTTTAGCATAACATCTCATACGTAATACCTTCCAATTAATGCATTGAGCGGGAATTTCTTCCCTGATAGTCTCCTTTGTACCCAGTGTAGCGGTCGATCAACTATCACAGCGGGGTGTCCCTTGTGCAAGTACTTCCTTCAGACTGGTCACAACTTTATCATCTTAAGTATCCGCAGGAAGGTATTTTGCTACCCCTATACCTTCTCTTCAGCTCTCTGTACTGGCAGGCTCTGGCATATGCTCGACGGGCGAATTATGGACTACGGTCTTTCTATGTCCGCTGGACCAGCATCCTGTGCATGGACAACTTCCCCCATTACCTCTACCGCATCGTGCATAAAAACTTTCTCCTTTTTTGGATCAAATGCGGGTGCTTTCTGGGTAGCTATGTGGATAGGATTCTAATCTGTTGTTTTTCAATCTGCTCCAGTCTTTGCTCTACCCTGAGTGACTACATTTATGTCAGTATATGCTTGCCTTACCTCATCACCACTGAGGATCTTCGACTCAGAATTAACCAAGTTCACGCCGCATTGCCTCCTGTCCCATGCCTCCCCCTTTTAAATAAGCTCTGGGCAATCCTTCCCTTACTCTATACATTCCTCAACCAACCCACATTCATTCTGGAACTGCACATAGTTGCCCACTTTGACTTTTAGCGGATCCAACTCTTTTTTCCCCGGCCGGGAACCCACAGTAAACAATATTAATCGTATTACTCAATTCATTCTGGCCTAGCAGAGCACTACTTTATTACATTACTTTAGGAAGGATGCAACATTTCTTATTCATATTACATTCCTTTAAGGTAATAAGGTAAGGGGATGCAACATTCCTTATTCATTCTCACCTAGGAAAGCACTATTCTATCCATCATAGCCGACATAGAATATACAATCCATTATTCTATTACCTTTATTATATTAACGTAATTAGGATTGACACAAGCCTTGCCCTCCTGTACTTATATGGTTCAAGACCTTCCGCAGACAAACAAAATACTGAGAGCCATAGACATTGCAGTTCTCAACCGTCAGGACATCAGACAATGTAAGCGAAAGCGACATCAGACAGGAAAACTATAGATTAATCCCATCCTTCTGGTGGACGTAGTTCCCTTTACTTATTAACCCTTCTTCCCACTCAACAGGTACAAAGCCATTGCTATTCCTATGCCACAAGGTACAGAGTCCTTTCATACAAGATACATTATGGATTCATAATCATTTTTGACGATCAGATACCCAGATGAGGATAAATCTATATACAAATCTACACACTGGATTTTTACCTATTTCACATTAGAAATACATACTTTTCTTTATTCCTCATACCGGGGATACAATAAAAGACAATATAAAGGAGACCCGGGAAACAATGTAAAGGTTTAGGTTTAATCATTTCACAGATTCATATATTTAGATGAATATAGATCCACATATCAATTATTTGGCATTATATCCCAACCGCTACATTATACATTAGGCTTAGACCTATTAGTTAGCTCCATTTTCAAAAAGGATAAAATAATTATTATAGCACCATCCGGTATTACTCTATTCATTACCTTTATTACTCTATAGGAATAGGAGCAAAAGCAAGGTAAGGTGCTTCCCTTATAGACCTGCCATTAACTGGCCATACATAGACAGGCGAATGGATGCATCACCCATCTTAGAGAGAGGCGTATTTAATATGGATATAGGCGGCTCAACCTAGATAGAAGTAAGCAACTTACTTTTAAGATAGATGATGTGGCCCAGCCCATATATATGCTCGACCCCAACCCTATTATAGATAGAGATAGAGATAGAGATAGATTGAATGATGCATCCATCCGCATTGAATTTCCCGCCCATACGAGATAGACATCCCAACCTGGATATATAGACGGCATTCCCAATAGTATAGTAGCCATCTATCTCTTTTTATAGATAGGGGGGGGTATTAATGAAAAAAGCTGTTGGCCTATCCTATCCCATATATAAGGGGAGGGGTCTAGCTTGAAAATGAGCACTCTCGGGAATGAGCTGGGAGAGCATTCAATCTCCCTCTTTCAAACTTGAAGCAATTAAGGTCCGGAGGGCTTGTCCTTTTGAGGGCAAGGGGCGAGGTACGAGCCGCTCGACCGTAAGGGAGAGGGTTTAGTGCTTATCTAAGCCATCGTCATATTACGTATGTAATAACGGCAGGTTCAATGTCGTGAAGAGGTTCAGTGGGATCGATCTTAAGAACCTTGCGTCCCATATTACGTATATAATATTGGTAACTGCCTATTGAAGTAATCGCAATAGTTCACCATAGTATTACGCTATACTGAATGACCTTTATTCTCTTATAAACATAATACGATCGGGCAATGTCTGGTGACGAGGTCTGGTGACAATTGGTAGATAGATGTTTTGGAGATAGAACCCTTAGGCGGCCCATGGATGACATGCATATTCTATCAATGACAATTATAAGGAGGGGGAGAGTTTTAATGTAACCTAATACTATTTCTCCAACCATTCGGATCAGACAAACTTTATATTCGTTCACTAGGGGGTACTTACGCGCTATCGGTCATTGAAACTACTTGGACCTAGGTGATACTTAGTTCGTTGTCCCCTTTTCATTTAATAAAGGTCCCTTGCCTTACCTCCAATCATTGCCTCCTTCCGGATTGTTATTACGCTGTTCCTTTCCCCTTCCCTTTTGTGGGATCTTGCCGTGGTCAGTGAATGATTCGGAAGGTTTAAGATATGATCGGTATGTTTTTTATCTTTGAAAGAATAATATTTATACTTGAATGAATTACCAGTTATCAGCCTATATATAGTCATTCTTAAAAGTGAAGGAATGAGGGGAAGGAGTAAATCTCCAATTCGTTATGATCAAGTTACTTCTGCCGATGGTAAGACCCTGTGAATGAAGAACCTATGAATGAAGTGAGTAATGGCTGGACCAAGTGATAAGGGCGGAGTACGCTTGTTGGACCATGGAGCTTTTTCAAGTGCCCGTCTACAACCCCAGATGCAAGAAGAGAATATTCCGCTACGCCTTACGCCCCTATTCCCCAAAAAGGGTTCACCGGTTGGTTCCGCTCATACCAAAGCTCCCCTCTGAATCCAACTATTGATTTGATACCGCTTGCTTGCCGTCGCTTGGCTGGATTGTGTCCAACGAGGCCTTTAAGAAGGCCGAGTCACTGCTTTTGTCCTCAATCGATGGGTGAGCTTCTTGGTTAGATAGACATTCTTTTTGCTATTCTTCCATCATGATGCTCTTGTCCCCTGCGCATGAGGACCCCACCTTTTTCACTATTTGTATCATATAGATACCTTCCCGTATGGATAACCAGTTGCGCTACCTGGTTCTTTGACACGTTCCTTGTCGCGTACGTTCCCATTTCGTCCATCAGGATGCCTCATTCCATTTCATTACTCAAGGAGAATAGAATGAGGGTTGCCGGGCCTTCATAGAAGCAACTAGCCAAAACCCTATGAAGGGATAAGGTTCTAATTTATCACCTGGGAAGCAGCCCCGGGGTCGGTCCTTTGATTTCGAATCATGCTCTGGCGTTTAAACACCTACCATAAAACATCACTCTACCTTCGAAGGCCTTCCTAATTTTTTGCGCAAGACCTCCGGACCTTCTTTTTGTAAATTTACCCATAGATTACATGGGCATGCAGTGAAAAGCTTCTGCAGTGGTTGAAACGGAACAACGGCGATGGCTAAAGTGAATTGTTTGAGTGAATGGCTTCTGTGAACACCTACCTAGATAATAAATCTCTACATCAATACATCTCTATACATGAATCGCATCTCTACGTTGAACTTTTTATTGTACATTGGTGCTACCCCGGTTATTGAAAGCCTAATTAAATATTATTCGCTAATTAAATTGCTACTTTGGGAGGCACAGGGGGGGGGAAATATCATCTGACCTCCTACCTAAATGGATTTGATTATGAATAAACTATACCCTTTCATGTGAAGGTTTATATTAATTGCATCTCTACGTTTCCAACAAGTAGAGAGAAAGGTAAGTTTAAATAAGGCTATTATTACATAAGGCTTAAGGTTAATACTACCTAAGGCTATTTACACACACCTTTGCATCTAGCTTTAACTATAGTGTCCTGTCCATTGAACTAATTGCTTCTAACCCTGTTGGCCTTATTAAGAATTACTAAATTCCTAAAATCAGTAAGTATACGCTCGTTCCGTGCCCGCTCCCCAGCACACCCCTCCTTTTTTCTTTGCATGGACCTTGCTGCCCGTGCCTTTCCTCCCTTATTGGAATGAATGTAAGTCTGGTTTTTTATTTCAATCTATTTACTGGCTTGCTACCGGCTCTGCTACTGCTACTCGCTCCGCTACTGCTGCTACTGCTGCTCTTACAGCTACGGAGGCGGATACCGCACTGGGGAAGGCTACTGGTTCATATAAAAAAACCCTATAACTGCCCATGAGTCTTATAGAACTCGTACTCCGAACAGTACTTACTACTGGTTTATTATACTGGCTCTTCTAATGGTTAGGTTAAGCTTTGAGTTTGGGTTGATCAACCATAGAGAGCCCCTTGCTCTCATTCACTATTGCAGGATCCATTCGAAGATAGCCCCTTGCAACCCTACTACCTATGATTGATTGCTGGTATGGACAGAATAAGACGTTATGTTACACTATAGTGGTATATATGATTCTGTTATATCTCCCTAATCTACTTCGGCGTTTTCACTTTAAGTAGGGTCATATTCAAGCCAAGGAAGGCGAAAGCAAAAAGTTCTATCTGCCTGATCATAGAGAAAGTTCCTTAAATGTCAATCTGGAGAGTAATAAGAGATCCCTTTGAGTAGCGAGGAACAATGGGTCTACCCTAAAAAGGAGAGTTGTATAAATAAAAATATGGAATGAGGAGCGTAGCGGTGAAATCCGGTTAAAGCGAACTTTGTGTCTGCGCCCAAGCTGTCTGGTCCCACCCCTCAACGTCATACATATAGCGAGTAAGGCTCAACCCCAAAGCAATCGAGTAAATCCTGCCAATTATATAGAAATGTCACGAAATGACATTCTATATAATAAAAACTAAACTTTAAGTGCCCAAATGTAATGATGATTATGCCTCGCCCCCCCTACTAAAAAGGCGAAAGTATTAATTAAGAATGTTGAATGAGGCATTTTTGTAGAACCGGTAGCTGATGAAAGTATCCCAACTGCTGAGCCCGGGAGCCCCTCTGAGTATACCAGTTGAGTATAAAAGGCAAGCAATCTATTAGCCCGGCCCAGCCCATAAATTGTGGCAATTGTAGCTTTGGCATCCTGCCCCTAGGTAAACATCCTGAAATGGCGCGGTATTTTGCCTCACCTCATGCGGGGCGTATTATCGAGGGAGGGGTAGCGTGTGAATCATGGATATCGAAGGCGTTAATCAGGAGCAACCACCTTGCATGCGGGGGAGAAACTAATTGGCATCGACTATGACTCCTTATAAACTAGCGGCTATCGGCCAATGAGAAAAGGCAAGTACTACCGGTAAGATGGGGCGGTTGGACTTGTTTTTTAAGTAAGGTGAAGTAATAAGGGGTAAGGCTTCCTAAGGCAAAAGGATAGGGTAAAGGCATCTGTTGGACTTGGCTAAAGGGTGAAAGGGGCACAGCTGAGCTGTCCAAAACTTACATTCATTCATAAAGCTAGGCTTACCAAAGAAAGGAGGTGATAGCAATGGTATAAGTGAACCACCCGAGTAAGCCCATCCAAAGCTCTAAGTTAAGGTCTGTGAGCCGGGTCTATCAAGGGTTGCCAAAAAAGGTTGTTGGTATAGGTAAACTTCCATTAATAAACTTAAAACTGGAAGAGCAAATTTTGTGTATAAATCTTATGCCTATATTTTCAATGCTTGGTATATGGTTCTAGCAATAGAGTAGGATTGCTCCATCCCTTACTTCTTCATTTCGACGAGTGTTAAATATATCACTCGCATTATTACGAAGTTTGATGGGATTACCATTGCATATTTTTCTAACCTTCCTTGATAGGGATTTTCACATGTTTCATCATCATGATGGGTGATGGGATAGGAGGCCATGCTGCCCTTTATACGCACACTGAGGTTAATGGTTGAGTACATTGTTTTAAGTGTTGGGGAGTTTAGGATGAATGAGTGGCCCCTCTTTTGTATGATACTCTTTTGATATGGAGACGGGAACATCGAAGATGGCCTCAAGAAGAACTAAAGTGATGAGGCCAACCACCTAAGCATGGCCAATAGCCCGGAGATGTAGCGGCCTTGAAAAAAGATTACCAACCCCGACACTCCATTGTTGTACATAAATAAGTGGTCATGCTGGGGGCCTGCCTGGGTAACCTGCAAAAGTACTAAACCCTTGCATGCCTGAGTATATAAAGAAAGAGATTTTATCCCTCCTCCCCGATATTGTTATTGCTTGCAGTTGTAAACCTCAATATGACAGACTTGTTAACCTTTACAAGGATAACTATAAGATGCCTGCTTGTCTCATCGGGAGCCGACCCAAGCCAAAAGTCCCACAGGATGTAGTCCTATGGTGACTCATGGAACTAGACTCAAAGTAAATGTCCTTTTTAGTGCTCTCGATGGTGGCCAATTGTAAAAATAGGATGATGGTGTAGCATTAGTTGGCTTCTTTCATCTTTAATATTACATGGGTTGTTAACCCCTAGGGGATTTGGGCCAGTCCAGTGGAGTTGGATCTACCACCCAAAGAACCCTATCAATTTCTACTTCAATCTGTATATCAGAATATACCTGGGTTCTTCACTGGTGGGACTATTTTTGTCTTACTTGTATGCTATGGCTTCTCATCGTAATGCAATAGATTAGACTAATTTTGTGACTTTAGGCTGGAAAGTTGGTCCATTCGTTTGAAGGGCATGCACATAAGCAAGGTGCAACAGAACAATAGAGTTGACTCCAGAGTGAGTCAACATGTGTGGTCGGCACTTGTTTTCCCCTTCTTTTTTTTTAATGATGATGTACAGAGTGACAAGAAGAAAGAAAACATGACACTTGGGCATTAATAAGAACAACGAAATCCGCGCACTTTCTGGGTAAACATCAACTAAGACTGGTTCATCCACTGAATCAACCGGATCAATTTCACTTGGGACTGGTGCTATCCCCGCCCCGGCTTTTCCCACCTTTGCCTATGCTGCTTGCTCTGTTGCCTCTACCCTGTTGCCTCTACCTTAGGAGTCTCAAAAAGCTGGAAAAAGCACTAGTTAAGTAACGGAATCGTAACGGAGTCTGCTCTAACAACGGACTATGGTACTGGAGGATTTGGAACAACCGGCATTGGATCCGGATCTGAAACTACTGGAATGGATCAACTTAACAACCTGGCACTGGACTTGGAACGGGATCTTCTATGAATGGCACTGGAACAGGGATAGACTATGCAATTGGCTTTGCCCCTCTAACCTATGTATCTGTTCCACCCCTCGCTCAGCGAATGGACTCTATAGTGATGGTCGTGTATCGAGATGTGATTCGTTTCCAGATCAAGTCGCATAGCCATATGCATTACCTGTTAAAACAAAGAAAGGCATTGGGAGCGCAGTACAGCCCTGAGCGAACGCAGCCCTGAGCGATATAGTCTGGAATGCTATATATGAGTTAACAAGCATCCGTTTCAGTTCGAATTCCAGAAAGCGAGCGAGAAATAAGAGCGAATTCAACTTCTTAAGCGTAGTAGTGAAGGGAAAGGCTCTGCTAAATAAAATAATTTCGTCTTATATTTTATACTAGGATTGGCTATCCATAAAAACAATTAGGAGGATTCTTACCAATATGGCTCCCCTCCACCCCCCCCCTTAATTTATATTTCATACGCTTCCATTGAACCCTTATTTTGTATATATTTTGATGTTTCCAGATCGCGCCCCCAATCATTGATTGGGAGATTCAACACCAGTTGAGCGAGGCTCGAATCCTCAAGTTGCTTCTTCGCCTCAACTCTCTCTTTATTGCTTGTGGGGAGAATCCCATCATAACAAACTGGGAATAATAGCGCCCGGAGGAACTACTGCTGCTGATGACCCATTCGGGACGGGAGATTCGGTTGGCGGCAGAGGTGGAAGCAGGCAGAGTGGCAAGCGTACGAAAGGGAAATGAGAAACTTTTTCTTTCCCTTTCTTTATTCCCTTGTGGGGGAATTTTACCCCAGGCTAAACCCCCCCTGGAGTTACGGGTTACACTTGGGGAATTAATATTGAGTGACCCTACTTCCTTCATCGGGCGGGGAATGAGCATCAAAGGGTAGCTTATTTGCTCGTTTCATCTCATAGTGGTACATCCGGAATTGATTGAGCAAAGGAAGGAATTAGACCATCAATCTTATACTAAAGAACCATTGATCGATCAAAGCAAGCTAATTATAGCTTGTATAATGAGCCCCCGGCCAGGAACGCGTTTGAGCCGTAATCTTACCGTCCGTATACCGGGAAGAGTTCTAAAGCGGCTCAATGGGTGGAAGGAATTTGATCCAAATCCGAGCGGATTGCGCCCCCGCCCGTCAATCAATAGAATAGGGAGCTTATTAAGATCCAGGTCAATAGGAAGGGGGACCAAAGGGGGGGATGATTCAGATAAAGGCCTCTCTTCCCGGCCCCTACCGACCTGCTTGGAATAGGCGTAGATATCGGTAATAGTGTGAAAGGACCCAAAATAAAGTAAGTAAGTGTCCGAGGATCCCTCCCAACCAGATACGGGGGTTAGTATAGTAAAGGGCTATTCCTTCAAACGAATGTGCGCCGAGAACCACGCAATGATGGATGGATCGGGGCGACCTTCGCGCGTGACCAACCTTCCTTAACTTACCTGCCTTTGATGAGAAAGATGGATGTAAGGGTACGGTCACCTGAAGTGAAGCTGGAATGGCGATAAGCTAAACAAAAAGCCTCGCCTTCTTTCCTACGGAGAAGCATGCTGGCTATAGATGAAATGAATTTAGAACTATCGATGTAAATGAAAAGTATACAATCATGCATGGGAAAGGGAAGGCTTGACTTCCTATTCTGACCATATAAATTGCCAAACAACTATGTATGCAAATTACCTCTTCTCTTTGGTAGGTAAGGTCAAAAAGAAAAAGGTTATAGATGCCCTGAAAAGAAAGAAAAGTTCATTGGCAAAATATATAATATGGAGACTGCCCTTATATAGCCTTAGAGTAGGAGTAGCTGTTAAGGCTCCTTCTTGCCTTCTTAGCCTTAAGCCCAGAGTGAAAGCCAGAGAGTGCTGTATTCTTAGTCCGTGTCAATTAGCTGGAGATGCGAGTATCACGTATATATGCAATTAAAGTTAAAGTCTATATGTAGGAAGTAGAAAAGGGTGCAAAGGCGAGCATAATACCCCAGATAAACTTCCAGTAATGGTGCAAAGCCGCTTGCCCGACCTAAGAAGGGCAAGTAATGTTCCAGTCAGAAAAAATCCAGTTATGTGCCCAGATAGATATGATGGTGAATTGGACCCGTCCAAATGAGGTTGTCCCAGCCAGGCGAAAAGCAAAAATGGATTCAACAACTGGTTTTGTTTATTTAGGTAATGAGTAGTGCCATAGAGATGCACAATATAATTCGTATTGGGATTATTCCCCATTGAATTAGTTGGAATGGACTGCTGTCCCTATGACCTGCTGGCTATGACAACTGGCAAGCAATGAAAAAAGGGCTATGACTAGCGGCTCTCGGCTAGGTACTACTAGTCCTAATTACAATTGTTTCCATATACTCTAAGATTGCATATATTCAGACTTACAATGGACAAGTTAAACGTCTTCTATATGCGCGGTATCATATGGGAACCTTATTTATCTCCTTCCTATCTGCTGAAGCGGGGGTGGTACAAAGGCATACATACCCCAGATAGAAACTTACTTAAATGGCATTATGACAAAATAAGAATATCATCTTTATATCCAAGATGAGAAGCTATGTTTCATTGGATCCATAAAAAAGAGGTCGTGACAAGGGAATAAAGCAAAATGAAAAGTTTTGATGAGATCTGGGTCCCACAATAAACAGACAATACCAGGCTTGGTGGGGCTCTTTGGAATGACCACCCTTACTGGACTCACCTCACTCACTAACTTCCTGAGCACGTGGTAACCTCCTAAGGTTAGCCCCATTTTATTAGTTTCAAAGGTAGGATAAATGAGCTTTCAACTTTCCATGATATCTTGGTAGTGCAGTAGTTAAATGAAAAGGGTGTAAGAGCCACTAATAATAAGAGGAAAAATGCATTATTGCATTTTTTTTCAAGAAAAAAACTACACTTTTGGGGGTTGGATGGAATTTTGAGTGCTTATAAAACCTGGCATTGACACTGGACGACATGGATGGACACATTTAAACAACCCATGGAGGGGGAGCTAGAGATGTAGAGATTTATTAGAAAGTGGTGGAACTTATATCGCTCTTTAGCCAAGAAAGGAGTGCATGGGCTTTACTACTACTCGGAAGCTCTAGCAGAGATAATAGTCAACAGACTAAAGCTTCTTTATTTTAAGGCGGGAACGAACATGGGTCTTGCAGGTGTAGGTAAGAGTGTACCAAATAAGGAGTTTAAGGTCCCGTAGTTTGGAGGCGGTCCCGAGGTACGCCCCCCCACCCAAATAGTATTTAAGATTTCAATGTGAAAGCCGTGTCCATTCTTGTTCAAAAGAAAGAGAATAAGAAAGAAGCCTCCTGACTTCTAAGAGCTCTAGTTAAAAAAAACTATAATGTGTATAGTTCCAAAAGAAATGAGACACTTACTTCTATGCAACTCTCCCAAAATGATAAGAAATTATATTTAGGTCATTGCTCATATAATTATACCCTATATACATACCTGGGTGACCTAAAAAACAGACCTGTAAACTAGGCCTACCTGCTGTGGGCAGTCTGCAGTCGTGCATGTTTTCTAATACTTTGAAACGATGGCATAGGTTTAACTTGTCCATGTTCTATAGACTAAGAGACTAAGGTACGCGATATACATGTGAACTAACATATAGTTAATATAGGATGTCGCCATATATAAGTTGAACTTTATGGATTGATAACATATCGGAATCCTACCAGGCAATAACCCAGTACGCGTAAGAAATAAAGAAGAGAAGGATACCGCCCAGGATACGTATTACAAGTGTATTATGTTAGGTGGTTACCAATTAGTAGATCCCAATTAGGAGGTGGTTAGGGGTACCCGATAGACGGTGGTCGAAGAGAGCCTGAAGGTTGTCCCCAGAGCCTGTCGCCAGGAAGTCATTTAAAATAGCCCCAGTCAGTGAGAATCATTCCCCAAAGCAGCCATACTTCGAACCTAGACTAGAGCTAGTCTATTAAGGCTAATTGACATGGAACTAAGGCAAGACCTTAGTAGAGTACTATTTTTCCAAGAATGGAGACAAAAGACCTCTCTAGCTTCTTGCTTACGCTTAGGGAACTTATTCGCTTTAGCTCTTAGAAGTAGTACCTCTTTTATCCTCCCTCTCTCTCTTTCTTTTTACAAGAATGGAAACTGGAAAGCTATTAATACTTAAAGCTAGTTACCTTTAGCCCCAAGCCCAGTTGTTCAACGTTAATTGTTGTTTTTGTTGACTTCTTCACTTCTTGCAAGAATCAATTTATGTTATGAATGTGATACTTCTTCAGGCTATGGTTTGAACCAGAAACAATCAACAATTGGGATGCCTTATTTTCATTTACTCTATGTTTGCTGTTATATAACGTGCCCCATGTTCCCATATACCCGAATCACCGTCACAACATGCCTCATCAACACGGGAAGGTATGAGTGAGTCATACCGCTGTCACACCAAGAAGAACGATTTACTATAGCAGCTCATTACTTACATTGCACCTGAGAATGGTTATTCAACAGACGCATGGGTTATTTCACGCTAGGAAGGCAGTGCCTGTAAGCGAGGTGATTTGGACTTGCCCGGAAAGTTATTTATTAATTGAGGGCCGATGGGTGGGCCAACGGAATACATAAAACATATTTAAGAGGGGCTGTATACAAAAAAAGCTGGCAGTACCGGCCTTAAGGTCATTGCAGATAGCCAAAAAGTAGAAGTTATAAGGTTTAATTGATTCGATTGATTGGAAACATCCCTCAGGGGTGATGCAGTCCACACGAAGGAATAAAGAATATGTGTAGCGGGGTTTTAAACAAATAGAGAACTTACTGGCCGGAAAGAGCGGACAGATGCAGGAGGTCTTCGGGAGAGACAAATCGATAAATGCTCCATATTTGGGTTGGGGTGGACGGAATTTACCCGGCAAGGAGGCTATGTTAAACAATTAGGTGCTTCTCGATTCATTCACGATTGAGAGGCTGTGAATTATGAAAGGTTATAGCTTATTGCTTCTCATTTGACGCTTTTATTAATAAAGATTTACCTCCGTTTTAGGGAGGGGGACAATTCCCATTTTTTCACTAGCGAGGTGTCCATGTACCAAGATGAAACTCCACCATTATAAAGTCCATGCGCACAATGTATTCCAACTTGACCACATCATCCTAAAGAAATATACAACTATCGCTTATGATAATAACAAACACATGCAATAAATAAAACTGCCACAGGAATAGTATGGTATCATAATAAATGCCAAATGAATAACCTCATCATGCATTGGCCCTCAAATAGAACATAAAAAATGAACATGAAAGTTTGAGGAGTTAATGAGCAATAAACTTCATACCAAATCCATTAACGAGGTTAATTTTATGCTAGACTGCAATATAAATTATCCCCATAGTGTTCTACTTCATGTGGTTGTTCAATGTTGACTTTGCACTATCCATATGTCCTATGTGCCAAGGCAGGTTGTTAAGTTGGAATTTTGTTGTTCCTAGATACAAGCTAAACTCAAAATGTTGAGGCCACTAAAATACCACGCAACTTGCAACAATTCCCCAGTTGTAAAGTTATGCAATGTTATAGAATTATTATGCGGTTTATAAAAAGGAACTTTATCCTCTTAAAAAGCTCTATACAGGGCTTGTAGATTGTGTTCGCTACAAGAGGTTGAGGATGAGAAGCATTTCATTTTCAAGTGCCCTATTTATTACAAGATCCTTACGGGATTTCACTATCTTACAGAGTATATACCTTATTCTACTATCCTTCTCAGAGATGCTTGGCTTTGTTTCTTAGAGAGGTAGTTGCTTTTAGAACACAGAGTTTGCGTTACTCCTCTACAACTACTAGAGTGATAACATCATTCTTTCCACCCCTCTCGGCTAGTGGGGGCATTAAGCATCCTCCAAATACTAAAGATAACGGTATGGATGGTAGCAGATCTATTATATAATGCACCCTTTCTCGATCTGCACCAAGGATGGCCCGTCATGCTAATCCAACTATAGGCGTAGAAAGGTAGTTGCTTTCTCAAATATCCAACCCCAATCTCATGGACAAAAGCATGTTACCAGAATTTTGCCCTCTACTAGGAGTTCATCAACCTTTAATGTTAGGGGCACTTCTTAGCGTAACCCTCGATTACCGCCCAGGGTAGCCCAACCAACTCCTCTTAGTCTAGGGCACTCTGTTGATGACATCAATAAGCTCAATATTGGCAACTTCAGAATGATAGATGGATCTATAGGTAACTGCTCAAACTTGGACACATATTAAGGGCAACAAGGTGAAGACAGTGAAAACAAGTGGTGTTATTGAAGAAGGTAGAGAGTTGGCTAGTGATCTAGCCAAAAAATACTAGTACCTACATTACCAAACCATTTTCTTTCTTTCTTAGCTACTGGTACTGGATTGGATCAGCGCCTAGGGTAATAATAAAATCCATTTGATTGGACCAGATGATAGAGATATTCCTTATCCAACATGATCTAAAGTCGTTGTTCTTATACCAGGGGGTAGATGCCAAGACAAATATCCCTCCGAACTCACACAAACATGGGGTTGCTTAAGACAAAACCGCATCTCAGAAGGTTTTTGGCATCAACCGGAGCCCCAATACCCAACGAGCTTTTCGGATCATGGACTTTTAATAAGTCTTTACCTCACCTGACTAAGTACCTT
>Ga0233336_1000110_pt1 | contig 14265 bp, 7 predicted proteins | sample GEONDECOMP225_FD_183636 | JGI IMG/M metagenome (GOLD analysis project Ga0233336, IMG submission 183636) | Leaf litter microbial communities from Shasta-Trinity National Forest, California, United States - GEON-DECOMP-225 | ecosystem: Environmental > Terrestrial > Plant litter > Unclassified...
TTCAGGTGATCCGGTGCTTCATATACGTAATTACGCTGTTGCATCAGGTTGACAATAGTGGAGACAAATAGGGCGAAACTTCAGTAATTTATTCCAGTCATTTTTCATTACTTTATTATATGTAATTATGCTTTTTCATTACTTTTTATATGTAATTATGCAAGCACTCGGTATGGAATAAAACAGGAATAACACTGTGTTAATTGTATTCCGTTCATTCTTTCTATATGTAATTATCTTGTTGATTCGTTAAAGGGATGGCTTTATTTCCTTTGTAAGTAAGCTATTTCCGTTACCTGCACAGTGTGAGAGAGAGACAAAGAGACTATGGGAACTAAAACAACTTGAAACTACTTGCCTCCAGTTCAATTGAATTTTAGCTCTTACAGAATTTAGTAAGAAAAAGAAAAACTACTGGCCTTTTGGAAGCCAAATAGAAATATTTTTAGGTAGAAACAAATGTTACCGGAAAGTAGTAGCGTCTTTCGTGCAGGGATAAAGTGGGTAAACCTATATTGGGTCTGCTAATGTTGAGGCACCTCATAGGTTAATAAAACAACTTACAGATATTTCCACTATTTGACATTTCAATTTATGTATTTATTTATTAAATATGGATTTGAAATAACATCAGACTAATGGAAGGACGTAGATATGGCAATTGATTCTGTTACTACTAAACAACCTCTCAACCTAGTAGTTCATGACTTTCCTTATCCCGATGAGGAGATATAGTAGAGATTATAGTAATATATTATATATAATATATAAACCAGCACTGCAGAAGCCATTCACTGAAACCATTCACTGAAGCCATTATTACACCCACCGCGCATAGAAGCCGTGCACTGCACGCGCATAGTCTCTTTTCCGGGATATGCAGTAAAACCTCTCACTCTCTGGGCCAGTGTGGGTGTTCCTTATTATTTCTCCAGGTATGTTGGGAACATGGGTAACTTATCCTCGTCGTCAGTTGGAAACGTGGCCATTTACTCTACAGGTGCCCAGGCCATAAGTTGGTGGCTTGTGGGACTACGATTACTTAGTTCAGGAATAAAACCCCTTATGGTGGTCGGGAGCGGTTCGTCTCCAAAGTACTTATTGGTGGGGGAGCACCCTTTCACCTCACCTTTGTTTAATATGCCACGGAGACTTTAGAACCTTATTATTCTAGTCTTTTGACACCCAACCCTTCCTTCCCTTATTATAATAAAGAAGGGCAGGACTGCCTTTCAGGACCTGTGCCTTCTCTCTATTGCTGCCCGCCTTTTCTCGACCTTGATAATACCGTGGCATAACGCTTCGCTTTACAAGAGCACCTTACCAAATGCCCCTTGTTATTAAAGCCCCTTATCTAAAAAGTTATGTGTGGTTTAACATGTGAGGGTACTAGGGCTCCTTTGTGAGTATGCAGCTCCAATAACGCGCAATTAAGTGTCAGCTGTTCTATATATCCTTGCCTTCCTTCTTAGGTCGTTGGGCAAGCGGCTCGTACTCTCTCTCTCCTTGCCCCTCGCTTGATAGAACTATCCTTACCATAAACACTCCTATCAACCATAAAAGTTCAGTGCTTTTCGACTTATTCATCTGTTGCATGTGTTTGTAACGAGGACTTCATATTACTTTTTAAAGAGTAACGAGCTTCGGCGATATGGCTTTTGTTCATAAATAAAAATAAATTATTACCCCTGGATCCGGGGGTGTAATTTTTGTGCCTAAATGGGGTCCTCTTGGCTCTGCCCAGAGCACTACCTCACTCTAGCCTGGCCCTTTGTCAGTTGACATGGGTTGTTGGCATCATCTTCCACTGCGTTTGATAAATTTATTGATCTTTTAGACAAGTCAATTAATGGCAGCATTTCACTTCGTACCTCCCTCCATCCATCCCATCGTCCTAGGGTGACGGGAGTAGCAAGTGATAGAACAGGTAGCATGCACTTCAGTAAGGGTAAGGGTCCGGTCTAATCCCGACCCGAAAAGAGAAGGGATAGTGCACATTAGCCATGAAACTACTCCATCAAGTGTGACTAGGTTAAACAGGTTTAGTGCCTAAGGTGGGTAATAAGTGTGGAACCAATTAGTGAATAGTGCCTCCCGTAAAAGAAGGTGTTACTGGCTTCCTTCATAAATAGGTCAAATCCATAGGTTATTGGGTGAAAGCAGTAAGCTAAGGTAAAGTCTAGAACCAGGTGGATGCTCGTAAGTAATAGATACGCGGTACCCCAAAAGTGAGGCACGGAGTGGTACCTGGAATAACTCATGAGGCAAGGGGCGTAGCGTAAAGGGTTCATAGCATGCGATGCCTGGCTTCAATACAACTGTTTAGATGCTTAGCTCAAAATTATACTTTCATTTAGCTAACTACCCGATGTGAGGGATCCTCTAAGCCACACACGTTCTCTACGAACTTACCACTAGCCCTATAACCTCGGCCCTACAACTCACACTTACAACGCTTACGGAAAAACTACGTTCATACATTTGATTCAAGGAAATATCCATCGCAATCTGACAATTTCATTTTTTTTACGAGTTGCTTAGCCTATTGTGTTGTATAATATAATATATAATGGACGCTCATAAATTTACACATATTATAAAAGGGAACGCACAAAAATACTCTGCTCCGCCCCCCCTGAAACCCACGCGACTTAATGAAAGACATGCTTTTTCGTCTTATGCTCCCTCATTTAATGCACGAATGGATGCCACTAGATTTTATAGATTGATCAATCAAGGCAGGCAAGATAGTTGCTTTTTATTATATAACAGAAAACAGTCACATTTCACATTTTTTTTTATTATTTATTTACTAATTTAACCTTTTCAGAAACTTTATATATTGATTTCACGGGATGCTTTCTTTGGCCGATGCGTGGGCATACGAAGATTGAATATGAAGCTGCTTGGGGATACTATACTGGGCGTAGTTGCTTTGATACGTAGCTACGAGGAAATACCCGCTATATACATTTTGACCATCCACGCCACGTGGGCGTTATATTTGGCTAGACTCTCCGGACCAGAACTTTTTGAATAGCATAAGCTAACTTTGATAAAAGAATTTTTGTAACGTAATACCACCCCTTAAGAACAATGGACGGGCAGCTACTTTACTGCTGATCGAGCCTATTTTGGTGTTGTATAATATAGTATATAATGGGAGCCCATAAATTGACATCTTACAAGAAAGGTGTTTCAACCACTGAAGAACCATCTTACAATATAGGCGTACCCGGCATTCCCACAGATCACGTACCCTTAATTACCTGCCGTTTTCATCCGCATCCACGCATTTCCGTTTTAAGTCCGCACCAGCCAGCATCTTCCAAGAGGAGGGGTTACAACTTATTAAGTATTCTAGAGAGCAGAGTTAACACTGATGAGTATTTTATTTTTGGGGGGGGAAAGTTACAAATAAATGGTATTCTGGAGAGGCAAGGTTATTAAATTGATTGGAAACATCCTTCAGGGGTCAGGCGGTCCACCCGGGCAGAAGACTAATGAAAAGCCCGACGACACCTATAAAATCGCGTAAAGCAACTGCTCAGATCACTCACACATTCCTATATATAAAGGAAGGCTTTAAATTCCAAAGTCAAGAGTGCATCTTTGTGGGATATCTTGATGGTGTTAAGGGGTAAAGACTGCTAAACTTTTTTACTTTAAAGCTATTCATTGACAGGAATGTAAAATTGGCCCCTTGCATGCAGCTGAGTAATAACCTACTACAGATCCAGTTCTTGCTGATGCATATATCACTGATGCCTCTTCAATTGCCTCAGATGAGATTTAATATCTATATGAAGAAAAGGACTCGCTCTCAGTTTCAAAGTGCTCCACAGGCACTCGCTGCTACAGAGCCTTTGACGCCCATCCACTGTTACATGGTCATTGCTGCAGATCCACAGACTTATATGGAAGCTGCAGTAAAAATCCAGATTGGGAGGCTGCCATGGATGAGGAGTATAATGAAGACCCAAACTTGGGAGCTGGTTCCCCTTTCCCCTTGCAGAAAACTTGTTCGGTGCGCAAGTGTATTATTTTTTAAACAAAGTTGGAAGCAAATGGATTCCAACTTGTTGTCCCAAGGTTTTTCTCACTGTAATTCAGATCCTAATGTTTACATACTACGACAGGATGATTATCTCTTGTTTGTAGTTATTATTTTTGTAGATGACTTACTGATCACAGGCAGCTCACAGTCATCTATTGCTGCAGTAAAATATGCCTTGCATGACAGGTTTTCCAGAATTTATTTGGGGCTGCTGCACTACTTTATAGGTCTTTAGATGCCGCCAATAGACAATGCCAGTTGTCATAGCCCGAAGTCATAGCAGCCAATCATATAAAGGAGGTGTAATCCCCTAGAGCAGCCATACATAGAACTACCTCTACCCTCGAACCTACATAACCTAAGATCTTTTAAATTGAACCTCGTATTGGGACGTTATATAAATGAAAGTAGAAAGCTAATTTATCATCTCTGTATTAAGCTATGAGTACGTGAGCTGTTATTTATCTTTCGGATAGGGCTGGCTATGTTAGGTGGTGGCTAGTTCAAGGGTAGAGGTTGTAGGGTTGAGTGTAAAGAACAGGGTTCTTATCTTTTCTTTTTTTTCCTTCCAATGGTCCAGTGTTAGGGGGTTTTACTATATAGGGTATCCAATTAAGGAAGAGCTTTTTCCGCCGCTCTTTCCCTTTTGCCTGCAATTAATAAATATAATAAGCAGCGATGTTCCTGCTACAAAATATAAAGCAAAAGATTCAATCCTGCCAATTATAGATAAAGTTCATGAAATGCCAATTTTTAGAAAGTTATATAAAGTTCATTTGAGTACTTCCTCCCATTGATGACGACTATACTCCTGTGTGAACCCCAAGAATATTTATATATATATATATAAATAGTGAATGCTTTGTTCCAAGCAAACTATAGTGCCTGCGTCGAGCCTGGCCGTGAATCAATATCTCAATAAATTGGATCAAACAGAAGGTTAACTGTGTCCTTTTGTTTCATTGTGCGCTGTAGGTGTAACTGTGTATGTGCCCAACCACCTCCTTCCATTTTTGTTTGTCCCACGCAAGCAAATTGCTAACGCGCTGTGCGCCTGTAATTTAGATACTGTATATCCATTGAATCAATCAGTTTCCGGTGCCACCACCTCTATCTTACTGTCACTCCCTTACTATTGTTTGTTAATGCAACTATGTTTCTGGGGCTTACTCTAAAGGGTGAATCGTAAGTAACGCACTATCAAAAATTGAGCAACTATGGTATCTAATGCTGTCGATCCAAGAGTCGGTTCACTGGCCAGGTTTCAGTAACAGCCATACCCATAGGCAACAATCAAGTAGCCTTTCAGATAGAGCTCTCTTTTATGCGAGAACTCTTCTCATTTCTTTAAAAATAACTACCGTGCATGAACTATAGTAGCGGTAGTACCCATTGTACGTGAACAGTTGCCCAGTTCAACGTGGACCTATCCGTGAACTTACTCCATGAACTATATATATGTGCATTAAACTCTAATACGTGCCCAGTAAGTTGTTAGTGCCCACCAGATTGGAGCAAAGGCGGCGAATAAATAAAGAAGGAGGCAGGCTGGGTCAATAGCTTGTGGAGGAAAAGTTATAGTGAAGAAGGGTAGTGCTATGGGCAGAGCCAAGAGGAACCCGGACACCAAATTGTCGAAGCCGGTAATCCCATTGAGGCACAACAATGATATCGCCAAGGAGTGAAGTATTACGTTTTCTTATTTATTTGCACAAAATGAAATATTATGATATTTCACAGCGGCATTATCCACTGAGCCAATCACGCCGTCGGCATGTGGCCCAGGTTTTGGTTGGGTTGTATTTGTATCCGCTCGCGGAGCCGTAAGCAAAATATCATACAACATCCTATACTGGGAATACACCAGGTCCAACTGCTGGGCCCTTATGATGGCCTGTTCCTCAGTTGTGACTCCTTAAAGTGCTTCGTCTTTGTTAGATCTGTAAAATGAAATGTCGCCAGGAACGGCAACGTTTTTGTATCGCAAATGTATTCCAACTTCCAGGAGCTAGGCTAGCATATCCTGAGAATTTTTGCGTTAACGAAGTAATTAGCTGGAGTATAAGTAAAGTACCGGGCGCGAAAGGTGTTTTATTTGATAACCAAGGTTGTAAGTATAACCCGGTGGAATCCGCACGGCGAGAAGGCTACACTGATCATGCTTCCCATTCCGGGAAAGGGCATGCTTACCTGAGGCATACTAGAGCTTGGGAGAGCTCCAGTTCCTACAAAGGGCACAGATAAAGGGTGTGTCCACCTCCAAATGGAACGTATTGAAGGGGGTTTACAAGCTTCCTGCCGGAGTGTTCAAATTTGGCAATGTAAAAGGATTGCTAGCAGCCGTGTGTGTCATCCCAGCCGACGGCATCCCGAAAGAGAAAGGGTTGCTACCCTGAGAAACGACGCCGAATTTACTCCTCCACTATGAGGAGTTAAAACTGAGGGGAAGGTTTCTACCAAAGATACTCTGAAGACAGAGGGTAGCAAACTATAAGCTATAATACTAAAGACTGCGGGGTTTACTCCTCCCATGGGAGCACTATAAGCAGGAGAGCATGGGTGCCCCTAGCCCCTGAACTACCATCAGCTTTACTCATGTGGACCCAATGGTATAACGGATCGGACTGTGCAGTGTTACTTTGATTACCAAAGTTCCTGTTATGAAAGAACGATGGACTCTGATAACTAGTGGAAGGTAAGCTAAAATCGACAACAGCCGCACGGTCTGTCAGGTCCTCAATCTAAACTGGGCCAATATTTTATGAAATGGGAAGGGATGGGCCTATACTTGTTGTTTAACTCAATGTGATATTGTCAGGACCTATTAAATACCCTTTCTCTTAGATAGAGTTTGTCAGAGTTACTAATTTATTCCGCTCTGTCTTCTTCTTCTGTGGAATTGTTTAAAAATAAAACGGTTATCTTCGTCAGACCTATGGGGGGGGAGAGTCAGGGTTATCCAGCCTGCGCCTCCTTTAAGGCAACTCCGAACTCTCTGGCGAGAGACCTATAGTTTGGACCTACGGAGAGGTTGGTAAGCCACTTTGACTCAGACAAAAGAAATACAAAGGAAACTTAAAATGTAATGTTTAAAACAACCAAACTCACGGCTATGTTAGGTGCTGTATGTGCAGCTACGTATAGTGCTCTATGTGCTAGTGAAAAAAAGGACTTTCTTTACGTGTAGCTCAATTTTTCCCCTCTAGTGGTATGGGAATCAGGATAACAAGGGACTACTCAGGCTATGGGGCATGATTTGAAGATCCTTCCTTTTGGGGGAAGCACATGTCTATGAAGCGCGAAGCGTTAAAGCCAAGGGAGAAGGAGGAACGCGAAAGAAAGGAAAGGGATAGTCAGTAAAAGAAGCCGCTGTAAAGCTCTTCGTCGGAAGGCTTCTTCGATAGAAGCAGTAGAGGAGTAAAGCAGGTAGGGCAGTCACATACAGCATAAATGGAGGACGTGGAAAATAAATAGAAAATAGAAGATCTTTTCGCGACCCCAAAGGCCCATCAGCTAGCTTGTCTACAATTGGCAATGGCCAATAATATCTCAAATGATCGCTTCGCCTGCCTCAAGGAAGGGTAATTATAGCTATCACGCCATAACCCGCATCATTCTCGCTAGCGCGCGCCATACCCATGCCTCGCTTACACTTGCCTTATTGTTCGGTAATATAACTGCTTGCCCCCAAACAAAGCATCCCATCTGGTTCCGCTAAGGCATCGCTTGAGGGTCTCTACCAACACAACTGGGATGGATGATGGACCGCCGCCCCACCCTTTAAGGATATTGGAAATAATCTCATCAATAAGTATTCAGTGCAGCCTCTTTATTACTGTCACACCCTTACTAGCGTGCAACTATTTGGGGGGATAATTGCAAACCAAACAGGTGCATTGTAAGTAACGCATTATAATAAATCAAATAGAGTAGCATGTGTTCCGTAGGGTGAGTTCGAGGTCGAGGTATGGCTGCTATGGTTAGGTCTCCTGGTTAGGCCTCATTCGTCCGCCCGTGGTAACCTATATATAATATTTTTTAGTCCTGGGACCACCCCCCCCATATCTGTAGATGTTATTAGTAAATAAAACCAATAAATAAGTCGATATCTAACTAAATCAGCCCGCCTGGCTTCCACCCACTAGAAATAAAATTCTAGCCGGCAAAGGAAGGATCAAGGCGCTGAACCAAAAAGAAATGAATCCATTTAACGCTAGGAAGGTTGTGACTGTAAAGGAGAGGTAGGTTATACCGGTTAGTGATTGATTGCTTTATAGCCCCTTCCGAGAGAAGCGATCCCACCGGAAACAGGCAACTTATCCCGAATGCCACATCCACCAAACACCGCAAGAAGCTATGGCACCAGCAAGGGGACACCCCACATAGCCCACTGAATGATATAGCCACAGCCCACCTACAAGCCAGACATCATAAGCACACCCACCAGGAGTAATAATGCCATTTAAGGTAGTTTAACTAGAGGAGATCCCCAGGAGCCAGTGGTGTCGATTACCGGTTGTTGCCAATAAATAGCCAGTGTATCATCGCCAGTCACATTGTCATAGGGTCCCCCTTGCCATACAGCCAATACTCGTGCATATCTACATTTTACTTTTCCATTGTAATTTGTAATCTGAAGGTGCAATCTGATGATGAATATAAAATGGGTAAAAATATTGCTATGAGGTTTAGTGGGCTTCTTGAGCTGGCTGGTCATAGAGTTTATAGATAGCCGCCCATTACCAATACCTGGGAGACCATAAGAGGAGCAAGGGGAATAATCAATGCGAATAATCCAAACAGTTGATGCCAAGTATCAATGCCAGATAGGTTCGATCCCAGTGTTTATGTTTATGCTTAGCTTTCTTTCTACTTGAATTGATCTCACATATCCCTGTTATCTACCCTAAAAACTATTCCCTTTTTATTTCCACCTCTAGCTTATCATTGCCGGGAGCCAGTCCCATATGTATTTATGTACTAAATCCTGGTATTACATTTTTGTATTCCATGCCAGGAGTCAATGTATTCTTGTACGTTGTTTTGGAACCGATAGAGCATTTATTCTTGGATGTCTTATTTTAGGTTTTGGAGATGCCTTTTGGTACGGAACCATGTGAGGAATATGGATATAATATAATATATAACGCATATTGCCGCACCTAAACTAAAGGGTAACCTTCATTTATTGGATACTTGGCTGCTGGGCTACTCTACTCTATGATACTATACTTGGATACACTAGGACACTTGTATAGGTAGGCTACCCGGATCTATTTGCTGATCCAATCCGATTGGCTAATACACAGATAAGGAGCCTAATCAATGGGCCTACTCAATGGGGGCTACTCTATCTGGCGATCCAAGAGGTTGATGCTTTTACTTGATCCCAAGAGATTATACAAGTTTTGATGCTTTTATTTAAATGCTGTCAATACAAGTGTTGTTTATGCTGGTAGGATATCTCAATAGGATAGATGTACTGCATGCTTATACTTTATGTTGATACTTGATCTGATACTCAATCGGGCTACTCTCCACGGAGCTACAGGTCACAGGAGCCTAATACACAGGGAGATAAATAATACACAGGGCCTAATAGGAGGAGACTTAATACTATAGCTACTGAGGAAGGAGTATTCATCGAAGCTACACGTATAAATACATATATTATGAGTTAATTAGCTTACACAATGCATGAGGTTACACGATGAAGGTTACACAATAGAGGTTAGGTTATACATATTCACGTTTTAAACGGGGCGAACAGCAGCAGGGAAGTTATGAACTGCTGTTTCAAATATGTTGTTGGAAACTGAGGGACTAACTATGAGTTAGTAAATTACTATACATAAGGGGGTCGGGGGAGTCCGGGAAGGACGGACACTCGATCGTTTAGGCGGGCTTTAGCGAGAAACAAAGTGCTGGATTTCATGCTTTTTAGCTACCACCCCACCTTACTTTCCCCCTCTATATACCTATATGTATCGATATCTATATATGCTTAGCAACCAAGGTATGATCAATCAATGCGATATCTGTAAATCCATCTATATCTTCGATATGTCTGTCACCGACCTCCTCGTTACTTCTCTTCTGGTCTAACTTTACTTGGTTTTATTCCTCCCACCCTTGCTTCCTTGCTTGCTTTTTTTTCTTTTCTATTCAGTACAACTTTATGCCCCGGGCTTCCATCCTTCCAAGATTGGTCTGGCAGTATTTTATCAATGAGGGCAATAAGAAAAGTAGTGTGGGTAGCTTTCCTTTCATCCAACATAAAGTTTATTAAAATAAGATATTAAAGGGTAAATACAAATGAATACTAAAAGTGTCACTTAACCCCAGATTTGGTAAAACAAGTGTTTTTTTTCAAACGCCCGTCCAACAATGTATCCATTATCTATCTTCTTTTGAAGCCCATACAAAGCTCTAAATTTAAGTAACTGAGCCATTATCAAAGGGGTCGTGAATACGCCAACGTCAGGTTGTTGGTTGCTGTAAGTCCCACTTCAAAAGCCTTCTGGCTTCAAAAGGTAATACGACTGGTCAAAGTGCGTACGTACCCAACAGCCAATCACGTAAGTAAAGAAGGGCGGTTAACACGTTGTTGGTAGGTCAATTTAAATAATGCTGGATAGGCTAAAGTTCCTAGAATGTGAAAAGTTCCAACCCGACTTAGTCCAAAATCTAAAAGTGAAGGTCTGTGAGCCTGGCCTGATTTGAAAGGGTAATAAAAAGAACACACGGTGGGTAGCAGGCACTTTATTTTAAGCAAGCATCTAAAGATCGTAGCAATGCTTTCTGTCTTCATTCATAAATTGTATGGGTTGGTTTCCTAAGGTTTGTAATTACTAGTGAACTGTGGAACGATGGGCCTTATTTATCTTCCCCGGCCATTTATGTGGTCCTTCTCCTTCTCTCATATGAGGGGGCTTATATAATATCGTCTGTTGGCAACTTGGCCGCAATGGAGTTTGGGGAATGGGTGGGCTTGTTGTTATGGCTCTTGTAGTTCTCAATCGAGGAAGGATAATCAATTGAGTCTAGAGATAAGCCAGCTATCGGGCAGTTCTAAATTGAGAAGATCTCGGGTGGGTCTAGCCCTGAAGCAAGCCCGTTTCATTTCATCTCCCAGCCCGCCAATCTAGGAGTCACCGCTCTAATAACTGCACCGTGTAATCGAATCATAAAAGCCAAGATAGAAGGGCGAGTCCCGGTCCACCGCCACAACCCCTGAAAAAGCAGGAAACCGGGCAGAATAGAGAGAATATATAGCTTAATATAGTATAGCCACCGTCGGGAATAAATAATAAATAGAGCCAGACCACACGCCCCCAGGCAAGCGAGGACCCCAGCGAGTAAGCTCACTAGCTAGCTTCTTTCATTTCCACCAGCGAGCAATGAATGGCAAGCAAGCAAGCGATCTAATTAATCCCACCCAGCTAGGCCATCTTATCTCCTGTTTCCATCAGCTTACTACTCCCCAGCCAGCTAGTAAGCATGTTCCTAGCAATAGGTATTAACTTTTGTTCCAGGGTATAGTTGGAGTGCCGAGGATAATCAAGGATGAGTTTAAAGGTTTGAGTAGTCATTGGAGTTGTAGGTCTGGTTTCTATGGTAAGGTCTGCTGACTAGTCTTCATTGGTCCGTCCGTCTGTGGACCTGCATATTTGGGGAGATTATTCCTGTTGCTGGTGGAATGCCTATTTTGAAAGATGTGGCTACGGTTTTATCGGAAGAAATAATCAATGAATAAATAACTTCGATCAATCAACGCCAATCCCGTAATAAGTTTACTCCACGCATGCGGCGGAAGACCTGTCTAGTAAATGCACCCAGGCAACCATAAGACTGTTTTCCATACATTTGTGCCTTCACATAAGAAGCCATTCAGCTGGAGGAGTACCCCATCCAAACAGTGCGCCCACCCGGCATATGGAAGTAACCAGCACGAAGAAGGGGAAACACCACAATTCTCGGAACTCTTCCTCACAGCGAATGAACACTGGTCCTATCGGATCTAAACGTGGCAAGTCAAAGTTCAGAAGCAAAGTCGGGAATAAAGGTCAAGGCAAGGTCAAGGTCACCCGAACCCGGTGCTCCAGTTAGGCTAGGGTAGATAGACTAGGGTAAGGAGGGAAGATGGCAGGTAGGTAGGGCATTTAGGTTATGCAACAAGTTATGGCTGACTTGATCTTCTTCTCTGACTTGCTTGACCTAACTAGATCTGACCTGAGGTGACCTTCCTACTTTTTTCCAAATACCAATTCTACGGCATCTACAGACCTTTCAGCACCACGATACCACCCAGAGTGATACGCTCCATGCCTACCCAACCTTATCCTTAAGGAAACTGCTTTTTTCCTTACCTACCAAGCAAGCAACCTATCCCTACCTACCATGCAAGCTATCTAGCCCTAGCAATCCCAAATACCTATACCATGACCACCTAGCAAGCTTCCTATATAAGGTTGATCACCTATCCTTACCTACCAAGCAAGCAACCTATCCCTACCAAGCTAACTACCTATATTAGCAAGTTCCCTAGATAACCACTTCACAGCTTTGGCTTTTCACTATTCTCCCGGTAGTCTAAAGCCCATCTATGTATCCCCTCCCCAAAGGGGAGTACAGCAAGCGAAGCGATATTTCGACAGCTCCTAGATAAGCCAGTTCCCACCCACCAATACAGCTACCTAGATAAGGAAGTCTCATTGAAATCTTTTTCTCGCTCACTGTCCATATCAGATGCTTTGTAATGGACCATAAGAGACTGATAATCCTATGGGAGATCCATAATGAAGTAGCAGGGGGCCACTGCGGTGGGAAGGACACAACACCAAAAGTACTTCAAACAGGATCGTGGTGGTTTACTTTGTTCAAAGACGTTAAGGAATATGCTAAATATTGTGACATCTACCAAAGAACCGGATGACCATCCAGAAGGGATTCACTTCCGTTGCACTTGGTGGTCATGCTACAATCGTTTGAGAGAAGATGGGTGATTAATTTTATAAGGCCCATAAACCCTGTGAGATATTAAAGAGCCCAATACATCATCACCACTACTAACTACCTTACCAAATGTCAGAGGTAACACCAACTCAGGATTGCAGCACCAAAACAGTTGCAAGGTTAATCTTCAAGAACATCATATCCAGATTTGGGTGTCCCAGGAGATTTACAACCGATCAGAGTAAGCACTTTAGGATAAATACAATTAATTAAGGTTCTGATGCAAGATTTTATGGTGCGGCACCACAATAGCAGCCCCTACCATCTGCAAGCTAATGGGACTGTAAAAGTATTAATTAAAATACCGGAATGAGGATTTACGAAGGTCTATGTCGTAAATCACAATGATTGGGATGAAAGGATACCCGCGGTGCTATGGGAATATTGGATGATGACCAATAAGAAAAAAAACCAAAGAACTCCCCTCAATTTTGTCTATGGTGGGGAAGCAGTCATGCCAGCATAGTTCCTCGTACCAAGTTTGTTCATTGCGCAAGCAACTAAGATGACAGAGGAATAGTTGGTCCAAAGCTGACTTGCAAAACTGATGGAACTAGAGGAGGACCACTTTTTAGTGTGGTACCACCAGGAGGTAAATAAATCAAGGCAGAAGGTATGGCATGATCACCTTATAAAATACAAAAGCTTCAAGATAGATGACTTGGTACTTATTTAAAACAGCAAGTACCTCAAAACACCCCGGTAAGTTATAGATGCATTGGTTGGGACCCTTCCTGGTTACGACAATCCAGGATTTAAAGGAAGTCAAGTTGGTGCAACTGGATGGGGAACTTCGAGATGGATGGGTAAATAGAGCCCGCCTGAAACCATTCAATCCTCCTAAAAACTAAGTTGTAATGCTCCTAAAAAGGTCCGGAGGTCTTGCTTGCGCTTCTTAGGGCAAGGAGATTTGTACAATAATTTTGTGTATGCGCGATAGTTATACCTAAGGAGTTTGAACATGGTAATGTTATGTAATAATATAAAACCAAGAGTCATACAATAGTAGAGCGGCCTGTGATTAGGATATTTCGCGGTATAGTGAGTGACTCGATAAAAGTGAGTGACTCGATAAAAAGGAGAAGAATTGACCATTTTTGCTCAATCACAGGCCGCTCCATAATTGCCTTATTCTTGGCAAATATAGAATGATTTCTCGCATGGTCCATTTCATGTATTTACTCATAGTATTG
>Ga0233336_1000111_pt1 | contig 14240 bp, 8 predicted proteins | sample GEONDECOMP225_FD_183636 | JGI IMG/M metagenome (GOLD analysis project Ga0233336, IMG submission 183636) | Leaf litter microbial communities from Shasta-Trinity National Forest, California, United States - GEON-DECOMP-225 | ecosystem: Environmental > Terrestrial > Plant litter > Unclassified...
TGCATGGACGAAGAAGCGTCTCTTAGGCTCTAACTTGTTCGACTTATCCTTGGTAAAATGGACCCATGCACTTGATCCAAAAATGAAAAGATGCAAAGTTTAAGTTTTGGTGCCATACCATTTATTGTAGGGGGTCATACCTTTAAAAACACGAGTGGGTATCTAGTTAATGGTGTACGTTGCACATAAAATTGCTTATCCCCAAAAATTAGGCTTCATTTGCTTGGATTAAAGCATGCATCAAGCTATTTATAGAATAGGTTTATTCTTCTGGGCAACAACTTCGTCTTCTTGTAAAACACTCTTCTGCCAAGAGATGTTCTTATTAAAAATAAAATTAATAAAATAAAAGACCACTTATGTGCTCCGATGAGTATGGATTATTCATCGAACTCCCAAAAATGAGGTTGTGACTAATGACAAAAACCCAATGAGAAGGGGGTTTACCCACTCGATCGGACGCTAGGAGATCGAGGACCGAAGGCGCTCGCCATTAGTAGTTGAGGGGGAGGTTTTTGGAACTATGTACCATCCCAAAATGCGAACATGGATGGATTCAATTATTTAAAAGGTTGTTTCTTTAGAGAATAGGTGCTAAGGATCCCCTATGAAAATAGAATTGTATGGCACCTAGCCTGTATATGCTCGTTAAGTCACAAACATGAACATGACTCCAAAGACTCCATTAGGGAAACTGCATTAAATGGGATTATGACTCAATAATAAAATCCAGTTTATTGACCCGATGATAGATTATATTCCTTATCTAACCGAATAAAAACTCATTGTTATTTAACAAAACTGGAGAATTCTACGAAGTTAAAGACTTTGTTCCAACGTCAACTAAAAGTGAAACTAGATGCTCTTATTATTGTATCATCATATTTATATATCTATATATCCTAATTAGGAGGTCCCAGGCACCATGATACTAGCCTTTGTCCATGCATTTGTACATGCACTTGTTCTTTTGTATTGTGAACAGAGATTGAAACTTTTTAACAACTAGGGTGACAACAACATATTAACTCACGGTGGACTATGCAGCCCCCGGAATCTATGCAAGTTGTATAATCCCCACCCAGAGTACAGGAGACTACAGGCAAAAAGAAAAAGGAAAAAGTATATGCTCCCAGTATATATAGTGGCATACAAGTTAAACCTTAGATATGCAATAATATTGTATATCTACTATTTTTTTGTTGTTTATACGGGCAAGTTCAACGTCTATATGCCGATGCTCAGAGATCTAGATACCACTTGGGTTCATTACAACAACACGGCTGACATAACGACATGGGGAGTTGTTCCTGAATGTATAAGCCCATCTACTATAGAGACAACTTGACAACAACGAAGAGATTATTTTAACTTGGGCTCCATGCAGATGCAGCCAAAACAGACTCCTAAAAGATAAAGGGAATCCTGCTCCCTATGGAAACTTATGGAAATGGTCATGTTCAGTAAGACAAAATACAGTTTCTTTACCCAGATGGAATGATGAGGATGATATGGACCTATCCGACATGATAAAAACTCATTCTTATTATATTATACCAAACATAGGAAATTATACAAAATAAAAAAAAAATATTAGTTCCATCTTGTTGTTTATATGGAATTGTTCAACTCAGATATGTGTGCATCATATATATAGTTCTTAGTTGTTTATAAATATGGGCAAGTTAAACTTCTCTATGCTCTGCTCGTATAGAACTAGATCCCACAGGTAGGTACTAGCTCTTAGTCTCCATGCCCCACAGGTACTAGCTTAGTCCATGCATTGCCGTTCCATGGAAACAAGGAAACAAGCCTGTTGGAGAAGACTACAGAGAATAGTGAAACTTATACTAGTATATTTTAACAGACCCGCATCAGACTACACGATAATTTTCCTATTATTATGAAACTGGGTGGACTATCCCGTTTCAGCTTCAGCTCGCATTCCTGGATGGGGAGGAAGCTCAGGAGCCCACACACCTAGATAGGGAGCCTAGGGAGCAAATAGGGAGCCAACATAGTTCCGCCAACAGCTATTGAACCAAAAATGTTCCGCCGCTATGAGACGCTATGAGATCTGCAAGCGGTTGTTGTTTACTCCTACCCCAGCAGAAGACAGGCAAGTGGAACAACTATAGGATTACCCGTAATCGTAGCTCGTAGAACAACAATATGGAATTTATCTTATTTTTATGATTGTAGAGAGATTATTGAGTTCTTAGATATGGATTTAACGGAACACTTAGATATGGACTCGCCTTCGTGTTCCCTTGACAAGGTTGACCTTATTCTCACTCCGCCTTGTCATAGATTACCAATTACGGACAAGTGAAACGTATATATGCAATGCTCATATAGATATGGAATTCCGGTAGTCTTAGTCCCATGACCTCTTGAAACTAATATATGCCTGTTTCCTATTTTAAACCAACTTTCTATCGCAGTACTCTATGGAACTTACACTATGGACTTTTAAAGTAGTCAAACCAGTAAGTAGTCAGGAAAAGGAAGAAATTGACTATTGATTTGTAGAGTTTATGTCATGTTTTTTGTACCTGTTCATTTTAGAATTCTTATTGCGGAGAACTAATGACAATTAAAGTTAACACGTATATATGCCATGCTCTTATATGAACAAACCAGCATAAGCCCTGCTCAGGTTTCCCCCCCCCGTAAAACCCCCTGTTCACCTTGGAATTGATTTTATTATTTGGAATTTGAGAAATATTATTATTCATTACATTGATAAACTTCAGGAAATAGCATGATTACTATCTCATAAACTCATTTTTATTGACCCGATGTATCCGACCACCTTATCTCAACTCGTTGTTCTTATACCAAACATGGAGAATTATACGAAGTTCACTAATTTCAATTAAGTTAGTTCTCCACGCTCTTGTCTAGATTTTCTAGATTGGTATAGATATTGTTATAGAGGAGACATAATGAAAAGTTAAACTTAGATATGCCTGTATCATATGTAGAGATATGTGCAAGCTGAAGCCAACAACCATTCCTGCCATCTCCCTCTAGCGCCCTCTAGCCAGAGCAGAAAGCAAGAAGAGCAAGCCCCGGTTCTACTAATCCCAGCCAGCTCAAGAACAACAAAAACAATGCTCGACCTCACTCACTCAAAGCAGGAAAATAAAACAACCCAAAGCTGCTGTTGTTTTAAGCTTTATAAGCTTTCGTAGTTTCAGAAACTAGATTTCAATCTATTTCAATCCTAGTAATAAGGTAATGGTTCACATCTCTCCTTCTTTTTGTAAGTTGGCACCTTGTCATATGGAGAAGTTGTTAGGGATAATTGTGGTGCACCTCACACTGCTGGGGACTACATCCGTGCCCCCCGCTCATACCGGCCAGCAGCAGAAGCATAAGCAGCATCAGATTCCAAATGGAAAAGTTAAACGTCTCTATGCGAGTCCATAACGCCAATCAACATTGACTAGCAGCATCTGAACCGGGCTATAGCCTTCAGGGCCCTATGAACTGGAGACTGTTAAGGTCTGTCTCTCTTTAGTCGTCCCAGGACGAGTTAAACTAGGTTTCCCAGCTAGGTCTTCTTCCGACATTGATAACTCAATATTTTCTGGTAGGTAATGTAAGAAAGAAAGTAGTATAGTAGGCACATGAGAAGTTTAAGAAGAGAAGGTTCCTCTGGCATATTCAACTGAAGATTAGGTGAGTTGCCCAAGAAGTGAAGTGGTTCCGGCAGTTCTTACACGATCTAAGCTAAAGGTAAAGCCATCCTTCCCTCCTCGGTACCATAATCCTTTCCTTGCAGGAGCATGCAACTAAAAGTCCTTCCTGGGCTATTCTACCCCATCCAATCCGGTACTTCTAATCTAAGGTAATGGGTTGGGCATAATTCCATGTCCTAGGATGAATAAGTAAATAAAGTCCAAGGGTAAGGTGATCCGATCCGGCTCATAAAGGTAAAGTAACCCTCCCTCCAAGGCACTAAGGCTCATCATTCATAAAGTGATGTAAGGCTAACATGCCTACTAGCTGTTCCGGTGAATAGTTAATATGTACATAAAAGGTAAGGCAAGGGTTGTTCCTGGCTGGACTTCAGGGAGGGACTCTTGCTTTGTTTGGGAAGCGGTAGGGGAAGCTGTCTCTTTGGAAGGGATTTGATCTGCCAATTCCTGTAACTTATTGTAAAAATCTTCCACTGTCTTAGCTGTAGGGGTGAAGGGGGACCGTAAATCTGCTTTTTATAACTATAGGGGCCCTCGGATCTGCCCCTAATCCCAGGCCTTTGGGTCTTTCTTTTACTTCAATGGGCTGGATGATGCCCTGGCCTTCCTTTCCCAATCCGCCTTCTCCTTAAAATCCCATGGCTTGCATGATGGGTACTGCCTTGGGGTACTTGGTAACTACTTATTGTGGAGCAGATGTGGTGGCCTCTTCAACCAACACCTGAGTCCCTTGTTCAGCTCTTTCCCTGTACCATTGCATGGGGGTGGTATCACCCATCGCTTCTGCTAACTCCTCCTCTGCAAAATCATAATATTCCTATTAATATACTTCTTTATATATCCTGGATAATTAATCATCTTCTGCTATGCTCTGGTAGGGGCCTGTTCAGCCTTCAATAATTTACTCATCCACCACCAGGCCCCCATCTTGTATCTGCTGAAGTTCTCTTGTAAGACTTCTTTCCTCCTTTCCTCTGTCAGAGCAGTTAACTTAAGCTCTTCCTTAGGGACCATGGCATCCTTGGGTCTGTATAAGGTGTAATAAACCGGTATTTCTGGTTTTTGTGGCTGAGGCTCTGGAAAGGCACGAGCAGTGCCTCTGTGGGATTAGGATCTGATCTTAAGATGGCCTCCACTTCTTCATATGACTCCTTGTTTGTCAGTCTCTGCCTACCAGACTCAACCATTACCAGACTCCTGCCATGCCACTCGCATAGCCACTCACCGGACTTCAACTTCAACTCGACGTGTTCGGAAGGAGCAGGAGCAGGTCCAGGTGAAGCAGTTTTAGATGCAGCATGTACCAGCAGCTAAGGTAGCAGCATCTTAGAAAGCAGCAAAGGCATCAGAGGCGAGAGAAGCAGAGGAAGAGTCAGTAGCCGAGCGAATTCCATAGCACAACCTATCCTACTTACTACTTCAGGAAGCTGCCTTACACCAGTATATATCCAGAAATAGGCTGGGTGGTATGCTAAAAGAAATCATGATAGGGGTTTAATAAAAATAGATATAGTAATTGCAGAGGCACCAATAGCATAAATAATAGGGGTAGGATAAAAGGCATGGGAGACAACTGGAGCAAGCACAGATACAGAGCCAAATAAAGCTATAGGGGCCTCGTTAGAGATGCAGATCCGCTTCCAGGCGTGGATCCATATACCATTTCAGTTGTTTACCGGGTTGACTCATCAAAAGGGTATGAGCATAAACATCGGTAGAGGTAAAACAGTTCCAAAGTAAGATTTGAACATAGATAAAGAACTTCTAGTGACTCAATTGACCGTAGGGAGATCGAGGTACGTTTAGTTGCTCGACCGATAGGGATAAGTAGCTGGGCTAGAATATACGTGGGATATACAAAGATATCTGTCTTGTGCTTTTACACGCTAACTCAGCTGACTCAGAGCTTATAAGTAATTTATTGTAACTAAGGTGCGTAGCTCTTTCCCGACAAAGGAGGGGAAGGTCTTCATTCTCTTAATGCAATTTTCATTTCTCATTTCCATTGGCTCAATCAGGGGGATTGGAGGCGTCCCTTCTTTGATAGCTATAGCCTGTTCTTGAACCAGTTACCCATTAACCAAAAGCAAAGGTAGCGCCCCCAGTAGCTTCACTGGTTCCATATCGAGATCCAGTTCGTGAACAAGACCCAGCCCGCCATTCAGTTCGCATTCTCTCGACCATACCCGCATTCTCATTCCCCATTCTGGAAGAAGCCACTACTGCCTACACCTCCATGCGCCCATTATAATTGCTACCACTTGCCCCATGAGGAAGGATCGCTACCGCCCCATGATTGATCGATGAAGAAAGTAACGCGCCCGTCCAATATCTAGCTAGGTTCAAGTCTGTGAGTCGGTATGTAAAGGATGGTGAACACTAAAGGTTGTGGGTATCAACTACCATGAATTCATTGTGTAGGCTTCTAAAGGTAAATAGCCGATGTTATAAGTGCTGACCCCCATCCCATTCGATCTCATAAGTTAAGGCCACAGTATTTCCTAAGGCAGTTCTGAGGATCCAACAACTTAGCTGTCCAACTGTGAAATTGATCCAGCATAACCAGGTCCTTCCTCCATGCAATCCAGGCATGTGTTGAAGTAGTTGGATTAAGGAAGCAGCACTAACTTATCAATGCTGGGGTTGCACAAATAGGGTGCGGTGCTGCCTTCATTTATAAAGAGTATCCGGCCGGGATTCGATTCGCCCGACCTCCCCAACAAGATCAATAGTTTCCCACTAAGATTTGTCAAGCAAGTAATTGAGCCGGGGGTATGTAAGGTTTACACTACCTACAGGTTGTGGGTATAGGTAAACTACCATGAATTCATCGTGTAGGCTGATGGTAATCAAAATGTTCAAAGTGCCACCCAACCCAAGCCCCTCCAATGTAAGTAGTAAGGCAGTATTTCCTAAATCCAAGCAGTTTCGACGATTCCAAAATAGGTGTTGTAAAACTTCCTTCCATTAATGCAGCTTTCCCAGGTCTTCCCTAAAAGCAAGAAGGGCATGGATGGTTGGATTAATACTGAACCTTGCTGGGGTGGTGCACACACGGTAAAGAGTGGTGGTAGTAAAGAAAGCTAATAAGAAAAAGAATAAAGTAATCTACGGCATAATCAGATGCTTCTTAAAGAATCTTTTATTTCCAGGGACTACTAAAAGTAGAGCTACTACATTTCATTTCTGATGTGGAGATTAATATACTATAGTATTTCTTCTCACAATGAATAGACAAGTTAAAGTATCCATGGCGATATCATATAGTAATAGGGTTTGTAGTATAGAGGTGAGGTATGGAAGGCCTTTTAGATTGAAAACTAGGAACTCATTTCAAAGAAAGAATGGAGAATGATTCTGACTACTGGCAATATCTGAGAGGCAGAGGCAAACGGACGGTACATGGTACGGGGCCGAGTGAGTGAAGTCAGTGAGTGAGTCAGTAAGTTAAGGGTCACTCCCAATTGCACAAAGCCCAGGAGTTATACGTAACCAGTCATAGATCCCTCGTACCCAAGAGGAGTTGTTCTACGTGCTGTTCTCGATTTACCGTGTCTGGAAGGAGCTGGTGGTTATTCTATTTGCGTTAACTGTTTATAATACCCCATGCCCAGGAAGCAGGTCAATTTTATGTGCTTTACCAGTTCTCATCCTACTGGCCCTAATACGCTCTAATCCGCTAGGCTCTATTCCACCGGCTTTAGGCTACTCCGAGAATACAATGGGAATACTCAATGGCAATACTCATACTGGGAATAATCGGGAATAATACTACAGAGGGGGCTATTCTACACAGAGGCGGATACTCATACAGAGACACATGAGGTTACACGTAGCTGATGACACGTAGTTGATGAGGGCGCGATGTTGATAACGCGATACGATTAGCTTACACGAGGCAGGTTCGATTAGCTTACACGTTGAGATAAACAATCCATGCAGGAGGTGCTATTAGGGAGGTTACATCGAGAGCTACATGATCGATGCAGGTGAGATGAGGTATGAGCTTTATTTTACACGATGCAGCAGCAGGTTCGATGCATGAGGGACAATGATGTGTCCACGATGCAAGCTCATTTTTTATGTTGATTGGCGTTGGCAAGGGCAGATAGATACACTCCCCTTTAAGTTACCCTGCCCAATCCCTTCCTTTTCTATACGCATTACCCATTACCTTCCCTCTATCCCGCATTAACGCATTCAGTTCGTAGTCAGTCCGCACTCCCGCATTACAGCATTCCCCATTACGTCAAATAGCCTGCCCAGTACAACCCAGGAAATACCAGTCTTACCTTATTTCCCATTAAAGCACCCATTACCATTACCCTTTCAGTCAGTACGCACCAGCCAACATAGAGGAGCTACAACGTATACACCAGCTTATACACGTCAATTCATAAGGATATATTCAATCGATCGAGGCTCTTTACTTTCTCGTGCCCCGGGAGAGGGAGATCAGGAGGTTGAGGGTCCGAAGGAAGGAGATCGACCTTGAGGGAGCAAGAACCAGGGCAGCAGTGGGAGCAGAATCAGCAGAATCAGAATCAACAGGGAGCCAGAATAAGAATCTAGCGGCAGTAATAAAGTTAGCTTTAGTTCCTACACTTGAATAGAGGGTGAAAGCCTTAGTCTTGGCTACTTGCCAGCCATAGAGATTCCGGTACTAGCTTCTTATGTCCATTTCCACTAAATAAGAGTGGGTATATATAAGTTATCAATGTAATTATTCCCCATTCCATATTTCCATAATAGAGATAGAATAGCTTTGGTTGGACAAGATGAAAAATCTTCTGATACTCGCATCTCTACATTTAACTTGTCCATTGTAAGTAAAGTAAAGTGTCTGCTCATTGAGGACTAAGGAGGAACGGAATAACTAATACCTATGATTGCCAGGTGTTGATTCAATATATGCCGGTACTTCGCTGCTCTAGTAAATGCCTATGGTAAACTCTAATCCGCTATAATCCAAGCTATAACTCTAATCTCCAATGGGAGAGGCTAATCCTACAATGCCGACTAATCCTACAGTGCTGCCATGGGGAGGAATCAGCAAGGGGAATATTTAATGTGCATAATCAAATGGGAAGCCTAAGCCAGGGGAACTATACTAATCCGCTATTAGCTTGCTTTGGAAACGACTGGATTCCCGGCTGCTCAAATGTGCTGATCGGCTCGGCTACCAAACTTGGTTACTTACTCAGATGGGATACCAGTTCTAGAAAACCGACTCATTACTATTTCTAATAAAATATCCTTGGGAGCTCTAATCCGCTATAATCCCTAGGCTACATTACATTAACCCACCAGACAATCAGTGTGATTTCTACAGTGATCCAATGGGGGCATAAACAGGGGGAAGAATCCAAATATGATCTTGCATTTCTACGACCCTTCGGTGTATTCCCTAGTACCTCGGAAATAGTTTACATTTTACCATTTGAGGTGATCCCCCCGAGAGGAATGAAATAGCTGAGAGGAAGGAGGAATAAGTTCCCCTAGTAAATAAAATAGTAAATATCATTCCAATAAGTCCGCCGAGAAGTAAGTGGGCCCATATTTGATTTGCTAGCTCTGATAAGCCACCGTCAGCGTAGGTGGGTGTTTTAATGCACTAAATTCCAAGAGAATAGACCAGGCATTTCTTTGGAAATAGAATCCCAGCAGCAGGGCCCTGGCATTGGAACAGGGAACATGCTTTCCATGAAGTTTACCTATGCGAGGCTGGATATTCCGTCGATTGCTTTTAGGTCAGGTTAGCTTGCCTAGCTAGCTGGGTTTACACATTTAGGTTCCACTCGAAGTGGAGGTTTAGTCATTGAGCTTACAACGAAGAGCACATGTAGCTACTCATTGTGTAGTGAACATTGCAATACCCCTCCCAGTTTCACTTCCCACTTCCCTATAATTACTATTAGAACGGCATTAGTAAACCTATTTATTCTCTTTATCTGTTCAGAAGCTAACGACTAGCTTTACTCTCTGTGCTTAGCCGGAGCTGTAGTGACTCTATGTAGTGCGAGTGAAATAAGACTTTCTCTAAACTCTTTCAATCTTAACCCTTCTTTATATAACGACTACTTCTCTTAACCTCTTGCCTGCCGTCCAAAATGTCTCTGTAGTCCCAGCCGAGGCCTTAGCTCTCTCTTTAGTTAAGAATGAATAGTAAACTCCTGCCGCTTACGCTAAGCTTAGATCTATAGTGGCATTCTTATAAGAGCATTTCTTTCCACTTTTGTGTGTCCCCTGAGCTGTCGCGAATAAGCTAGAGTCACCATTATTTGAAAGAGAGAGTTCAAGCTTTAAGGTAAGTAAGTTCACTAAGTCTCCATTCTTTTAATTTGAAACTCTAGTCCCCTTTTACTTTATCCCTGAGCTCCAGCGAATAATTTGAAGTTTGTGTCCATTCTTTTTCAAAAGAAAGATAAGAAAGAAGCCTCCTCACTTATAAGAGCTCTCGCAAAGAAGCTTCTTGTTGTTTCCTTTGCAAAGAAAGAGAAGAGAGAGAAGACCTAGCTTGGAAACCTAACCAGCAGACCTCATTGCAGCCGGACCTACACAACCTATTACTATATGATATATTGCATATCTACGTTGCTCCCCGGATCTAATTTCACTTGCTCTATTCCAATGGCTCATTTACCTAGGCTACAGGTAGTGGTGGTTAGTGCAGGTTCATCCCACCCGAGATGGAGGTCGTTGCCACAAGGAAAGGAGGGGACTACTCAATGAGGCTACAGGTCACAGGAAGCTAATCCACAGGGAGGGAGCTAATCCACAGGGGCCTTATACTGCTACTACTTTATGGGCAATAACTTCTACTGTTTTTTCCGTCTTGTCTCGTCCCACCAATAGCTAGTGCGAGAAACAAGAAAAATACCTAAGTGGGCGGAGCGGCAAAGATCCTCCTCATCGGAGAGAGCCTAGTTCAAAGTATCTTCTAGGGAAACCCTCCCCATAAGAGAAAGAACGAGATTGTTTCCTTTATACCCGCCTGACTGACTAGTGAATACGGAAATGCATATATTAGATATAAGGGCGAACGATGCCTTTACCCGAGCTATAGCAGCATTCTATTTTTAGAATAACTATAATGAGGAGGACGAAGAGATCGGGAAGCAGGGATGCTTAAGTCTTACCGGTTCGACTCCGGCCGATCTTGGTAGTTCAGGGTATATGTTCCTTCTCAGGTAATCCTATAGGCATGCATATGCTGTTATATATATATGTAATAACGCGATAAGGCTTCAAAAAGCGCTATTAAAGTACGAAGTTGCTTGTCCGCATCGGGCAAGGTGCGAAGCTCTTGCTCGATAAAAGGAGAGCAAGGCCTTTCGCGTGTTTTTAATACTAGTGGAATCTCATTTTGGCATAATTCTCCCCCACGGCTCAATAAATATGCATTACCCAATAAGAATGAAATGGGTTTAAGGTTAATTAGTACACTCTCGGAAAGGTTTGAAGCTAGCACACTTACCGCCAGCAATTCGAGGTGGCCATCAGCAATTCAAGGTGGATTGAAAAGTATTCAATGTATTGCACCAACTAGAAGTCAGCACTTGGAGTAACAAGCTATTTTATCTCCGATGTGATACACTAACTGAAAGCTATAAAATTGATTACTTTATAGTGGTGTACTTACATAAAAGAAAAGTAAGTGAATATATCCCCCTTAAATAATGTAGTGCACAGACTGACATCCAGCCATTCAAGGTGGATCAGCTAGCTACTTCAACTTCTTAGGTGTACGATCCTACTTATTAGATGCTTATTTGCTTGCCAGTTTCCTGGTGAAATGGCTATTTACTTGATGAGATAAACGTAAGGTAGTTATGGTCTTTGGGCGGCTCATTAAAAGCTCAACGAATATCCTGTCTGCCCAGTTGACTTCCATTGGCTGACTGATTGGTGGGATATTGAAAGCTTCTTCTCTGTAAGTTTTCTCATTTACAAGGTTCAAAAAAAGGGTGACCCAAACTGCCCCCCATTACACCACTACCACTAGGGTGTTGGCCAATCCAATTCATAAAAGAGGGTAAAAGCCCAAGCCTGCCTAGTAAGGCAGCGTGAAAGCAAGGGTTGTAGCGGGGGTGGAAGCAAGGGCAAAGGTATCAGAGCAAAAAGTAATTCGAGAGTCCACACCATCAGTGTAGATAAAATCTCAAATTAGACCCTCCGTTTTGAGAGCTAGAAGCGGGAGAGGCAGAACTCATTGGAGCGTAAATATCTATAGCTATAAGGGAGGGAATTTCCTATCTGATTTCTAGGTAGGTCCTGCCCAAAGGGAGTAAGTAAGGAGTAAGTTGTTCATATAAACTCAGCGGGTTCCGGCGGGAGTAACTAATAGGCTTCTTCGCACTCGCACCTTCGAATCACACCGAATCTAGCATAATGACATATATAAAGAACGAACGGAACTGCTTTTCAGCACAGGTAGTTTCATGCTCAATCAAAATGACATTCTATGAATTATTTATATATGTAATAACACTAGATTCGGGATGGAATAAATAGGTATGTAATAACACTAGATTCGGGATGGAATAAAATGTCTCTCCCTTCTCAAGGACAAAATAAGGTGACCTTACCTGCCTGAAGGTACTTTACTTCCCGAACTCTATAGAATTCTTTTAAATCATATAATCAAGTAATCCAGCATAATTATATACATATATCTATATGCTTTCATTGGCGCGGAACTTTCTTTATAGGGAGGGGAAGCGTCCCTTCAGCAGAGCTCTATAACCTTTAAGCAATCTCCTTACCGGTTACTGTCAAGTAGTTCTCCCAACCCTTCGTTAGATGGAGGGGAATAAATCCCTTTGGACTTAGATTCCTTTTGGCGGGCGAGGTGTAGAGCCGCTCTAAAAACCCTCTTTGTGGGCCTAGATACCGAAGAGGTCGAGGGACGACGTTTAAGAAATAAGGGAGGGAATGAATCGTGAATATGTACAGAGCTTGAGCGCACATTGCTCTTGACTCCGGGCGGCACCAGGGACTCGAACCCTGTCACTTACCCTTTGGGATTTATACCTTAATACCGCCTTTTTATATTACGTTACACCAGAATAACGCCTTATTTACGAGGGTATGTAATATATTCCCTTTTATTACGACGCGGTGGTTGCTATAAAAAGGAGGTAATTTTCCACCTCACGTCCTTAGGAGCACTGACCTATTCTTTCCTGATTGATTAAGGAAGAACTATCAAACTTTCCTTATGGATTCAGGAGTCATTAGAAGGCTGGCTTCCCTTATCAATCGAGAAGTATAAAGAAGGACTAACCTCCTAAACCAAGGAGTTATTAGAAGGATGACCTCCTCAATTAGGGAGTAATTAGAAAAAATACCTTCTCGATCAATGATTCATTCCAGAGACTTACCTCAGAAAGCAAGGAGTCGTTATTATACTGACCTCATCAACCAGGAAGTCACTTTAAAACACCTGATCGAGAAATAAACTCAATAGACCAGGAAATGAAAGAAATAGAAAACGACCACTTCGTCCCACCAGCAACAACAATAATCCAGGGGGGGATGGGTCAATACACCTTTAAGGTTGGAAAGTGATGTTCAATTGAATAAAATGGACATGTAAGCCGTTTTGGGCATTTAACAGAAACCCAACTATGCCAATAAGAAAGCGAAGCCTTACCTATCGGATTGATAAGTTTCATTACTAAAGGAGAACCCTTACCTTTAACTTGACTAATTAGCCTAAAAGCAAGACTCATGCGCGTTCCCCCCTGATTCAACAGCGATTTATTCCCTTAGAGCCCTGTAAATTGTGACGTTTGAAGGGTTTACCGGACCTTACAAGAAAGACCCACTCTTGAAGGATTAACCCTTCGAAATAAAGCGTGCTCTTACGTGCGACTGAATATTTATTTAAAATACATGCTTTTCATTACGATTACCCTTTTCGGGCCCTTGGATTCTAGTAAGATGTTGGAAGGACTAAGTAAAGCATGCAGTTCTAAAGACAAGAAGCAGTTATACTATTCACAATATGAAAAAATATAGGTTACGGGATGATATCTCTGCATTCCTACCCATATGCGCATTCTTTATAGAGGAAATTCAGTATTAACACCATACTGGACTAATTATCAAACTGACAATCTATCCTTCCTGAGTTACAGCTATGTCGCTCTCCATAATCGTTCAAGACTGCGCTGCAATGGGATTGGACTTTTTGAAATCAGTCTAAATTCCATGCATTTAGTAGCAAGCTGGAAGGCCGGTAAATTTACTACTTCTTAAGATGTTAATACATCCTATGATGCTCCTATAAGTGCAATTCTGGCATTTGGGTCTGTTACTCATAAACTGATTATGACCTAAAGGTCAGTCAGGTCAGTTCAATCAATCCGGTACATAACGCTTTTGGCAGATTTTATGTAATTTACTGTATGCATATTGGTTGGCTTAATTACTTATATAATAGGAACTAGTATTTTATCCAATAAAATATCCGAAATTAGAGCGCTTTTCCCAACTTCAGTTACAGATTAAAACTTTTAAAATAAATAA